>Ga0181607_10000025_pt1 | contig 111694 bp, 92 predicted proteins | sample 041ome_9_FD_132420 | JGI IMG/M metagenome (GOLD analysis project Ga0181607, IMG submission 132420) | Coastal salt marsh microbial communities from the Groves Creek Marsh, Skidaway Island, Georgia - 041413US metaG (megahit assembly) | ecosystem: Environmental > Aquatic > Marine > Intertidal...
CGGGAACAGGGGTTCGAACCCCCTAGGGGACGCCATTTTCTGCGGGAATAGCTCAGCTGGTAGAGCGCAACCTTGCCAAGGTTGAGGTCGCGAGTTCGAACCTCGTTTCCCGCTCCAATTTTTCTCTCACGTTCCGATGGAACCGCGTACAATGTGACGCACTGAAGCGCTGTGTGGCGCGACGATGTGAGCTGAGATAATGAAAGACTATTCGCCCGCCGAGTTAGACACGCTGGCCCTTCATGCAGGTGGCAAGCCCGACCCTACAACAGGCGCGCGAGCAACACCGATTTACCAAACGGCTTCTTACTGCTTTCCCGATTCTGACTACGCTGCAGCGCTTTTCAATATGGAGCGCCCCGGTCACGTTTATTCGCGTCTCAGCAATCCCACGACCGCGGTACTTGAGGAACGTATTTCAGCACTGGAAGGCGGAGTTGGCGCCATTGCGACGGCAAGCGGACAAGCTGCGTTACAGCTTGCGATTATGACGATCATGGATGCCGGTGCACACATCGTTGCATCAAGTGCACTTTATGGCGGCAGTCACAACCTGCTAGCGTACACCCTGCCGCGCTTCGGCATTACCACAACCTTTGTTGATCCTCGTTATGAAGACGCTGTGCGAGCAGCGATACGTCCAGAGACGCGCCTAATCTTTGGTGAAACTGTCGGCAATCCCGGACTGGATGTTCTGAACATCCCCCGCATCTCGGCCATCGCGCACGAGAACGGTATACCCCTGCTCGTTGACTCAACCTTTACGACCCCTTACCTCATCAAGCCGTTTGAACTCGGCGCTGATCTTGTTATGCACTCCGCCACCAAATTCTTGAGTGGCCACGGCATCGTTATTGGTGGCTTGCTAGTCGATGGTGGGCGTTTCGATTGGGACGCTTCCGGTAAATTCTCCCAGCTATCAGAGCCCTACAAAGGGTTCCATAACCTTGTGTTTACCGAAGAGTTTGGTCCCGCAGCGTTTATCTCGAGAGCCCGTAAAGAGGGCCTGCGCGATTTTGGCGCCTGCCAAAGCCCAACGAGTGCGTTTTACATATTGCAGGGAATGGAAACACTCGGCGTAAGAATGGAAAAACACATCTCAAACACTCGGGCGGTCGTCGAATTTTTGAATGGACATGACGCTGTTGCCGGAGTGTCTCACCCTGATCTCGACAGCCATCCTGATCACGCATTAGCACAAAAGCTGTTTCCCAAGGGAACCAGCGCGGTATTCACATTTGAAATCAAAGGTGGTCGCGAGGCAGGAATCGCTTTCGTAAACGGGCTCAACCTCTTCTCGCATCTAGCCAACGTAGGCGATGCGAAATCCCTCGTCATCCATCCAGCAAGTACGACCCACTTCCGTATGGACGAGGCGGCACTTGCCGCCGCGGGCATCGGTGAGGGAACAATTCGCCTATCAGTCGGGCTAGAAGACCCTAAAGACCTGATAGCGGACCTTAAAGCAGGCCTCCGTGCCGCCGAGAAAGCGGCTGGAGGTACTGTGAAGTGAAAGTGGCGATCAATAATGAGCACACGTACCTCTATACCAATAATAAAGAGATCGACCCCTCGAAACCCTCGGTAATGTTTATCCACGGCGCCGGCTTTGATCACAGTGTATGGACGCTCTTTGCACGACATTTTTCTCGACATAACTGGAATGTTCTGGCGATCGATCTTCCTGGTCACGGTCGCTCTTCGGGCGATACTCTCGCCTCGATTGAGGCTATGTCTGATTGGGTTGTCTCTGTTCTCGATCACTTCACTATTGAGAATGTGGCGCTTGTTGGCCACAGCATGGGTAGTCTCATCAGCATAGAGACGGCAGCGAAAATCAAGGCGCGGGCGTCCAAAGTGGTGTTAATCGGATCGATTGCTCCCATGCCTGTTTCAGACCTCATTCTCGATGCAACTGCTAATAAACCGGGGACTGCACACGCAATGCTCACCTCGTTTGGTTTCAGCAAGCAGAATTTGATGGGCGGGAATCCGAATCCTGGCATGTGGATGGTGAGCGATAGCATGAGACGCTACGAGGATGAAATTCAGCACGCGCTGGATTTAGATATGCGTGCCTGCAATGCCTATCGAAACGGGCTACCGGCGGCCGCGGAGATCACCGCGCCAAGCTTGATGATTCACGGTGATGCCGATCGCTTAACACCACTGCGAGCTACAAAACCCTTGCAGTCCGCGCTGAGAGATGCGCGTATCAGTGTTGTGTCGGGTGCGGGACACTCGCTGATGGTGGAGGATCCAAATCACGTACTCGATCAACTCAAGGCGCATCTGTTGTAATCAGCGTTCTTGACACGTCATGATGAAAGTCGCTCGCGACCCTTGCTCGTAGCGATTGCATGAAATCGTTGATTACCAATAGCTCTGATCTTTTGATTAGATTGCACTTAATCAATGCGGTATGCGCACGATGCAGGCCGCTAATTAGAAGCGCGGTATAAACCGCGAGGATGATGATGGCTAAGAAAATTACGCTACTCGACGGTGGTTTAGGTCAAGAATTGATCAAACGCAGCTCGGCGCCGCCCCACCCACTATGGTCAACAAAGGTAATGCTTGATGAGCCCCAATTAGTCTCGGACATACATAGAGATTTTTGTGACGCGGGAGCGCGGGTGATTTGCCTAAACACCTATGCGATCAGTCGTCATCGACTTAAGACCTTTGCACCACAGTACTCCGTCGAGGAGCTGTTAGCCGCAGCGGCTGAGACTGCAAGGTATGGCATGAGTCAGTCAACTGCCACGAAGTCGGTATCGACGGTGGCCTCCCTACCACCACTTAATGCCTCTTATGACCATACCGTTGCGCCAGACTTCGACAGTGCTTACGAGCAATACAGTGAGCTGGTCGCACTGCAAAAAAACAGCGTCGACGGCTTCCTACTCGAGACCATGAGCAACATTGCAGAGGCGACTGCGGGAGCCAAGGCTATTCGCGATGCTGGTGTTATCGGCGCAGTGGCATTTACGTTGAGTGATAACGACTCGCAAAAACTACGCTCTGGCGAATTACTCGAGGATGCCATTGCCGCAGTCAAACCCTACTCGCCTGACGCAATCATGCTGAACTGCTCCACACCCGAAGTAGTTACACAGGGCCTTAAGACAGCGCTTTCTTCGGGAGTTAGATGCGGAGCCTATGCGAATGGATTCACCTCTGTTGAGGCCTTGGTCCCAGGAAGCACTGTAGATCGACTCTCTAACCGCAAAGACTTGGGGCCCGAGGATTACCTGAGGTTTGTAAAAACCTGGCTGGAGATGGGTGTGGAAATCATCGGTGGCTGCTGTGAAATTGGCCCTGATCATATCAAGGCCATTCGAGCGTATCTGGATGAGCAGGCTATCGAAACGACCGACAGGTTAGTTCCCTAGCGAGCACAGTCGCTCATCGAGACCATCTGCATACCGGCTAGTTCCTACTGTCTACTCGTCCTTGTCCAGATCAATGGAAAGGCTGTTGATGCAATAACGCAACCCAGTCTCTGTCGGTCCATCCGGGAATACGTGGCCTAGATGCCCCCCACAGTTGTGGCAGACAACTTCGGTGCGAACCATGCCATAGCTGGTATCTCGTTCTTCAGCAATGGCCGCCTCCGAGACAGGGCGATCGAAACTTGGCCATCCGCAGCCAGCGTCGAACTTGCTCTCCGACTGGAAAAGCACCTCTCCGCAGCCACGGCACTTGTACGTTCCCGCGTCGGTAGTCTCCCAATACTCGCCGGTAAACGCGCGCTCGGTACCTTTCTGCCGAAGTACGTGATACTCATCCGCTGTCAGCTTCGCTCGCCAATAGGCGTCATCTTTGTCTGTCATACTCGGCTCTCCTTGCACGTTAACCCTCTCTCTTTATCGATATGAGGGGTGTTCACTAGATTTCAATGGGTGGTGTATTTCTCCACTCCCAATCGCATATTTCCATTCAACTTTGCACACCAAGCTCGCTCTGGGTTACCACAAAAGGCTAAACGCGGTAAGCCTTTTCGTTAGAACAAAGCATGCTAGACAAGGGCGACTCCAAGACCTTTAAGCCAACACGCCAATCGCGGCATTACCGCAGTGTCTGAAGACACTGACAAACCCTCTAGCTGTTGCCGCATTGCATACTCACTGCGTTGCATTTCAAACGTCGCAGCGCTCTGGTCCCGTTTCCAAGCGTTTCGGAAGTCTCTATCGTCTTGCTCTATCCTACCGATATCACGCAGTAGCTGTGACAATATCTCTAGGTCGTCACCCGTATTCGTCAGCACTTTTGCTTCGCGATTATCCGCCTCTGCCTCAATATCGTCACAGGCTAGTTCCAGAGCATCAACCAAAGCTGGAATTAAAAAGTCAGTGGCATTGTTTTTTGATGATTCCGAATATCCGGCTATATGCGGCGTGCCGTATCGAACACCGCTGAGCAAGTTGATCGGTACGTAAGGCTCATCTGGCCAGGTATCGAGAACGACATCTATACCCCGCTCCAATAAGCGCTCTGCCGCCCTCGGCGTGACTAAGCCGCCTCTTCCAGCGTTTATGAATAGCGTACCCTCTCCCAGTGTTTCAGCTTCCTTCACGCCTATCATGTGGTAGCTCGGAAAAGGCTCACTCTTATTCAGAGCCGCGTGCAAGCTGACGACACTGCAACTGAGAACGTCCTTTAGAGCGGCCGCTTGGACACCGTTTGCAACGTTATCCACCCATGGATCATAAACTTTTACCCTCGCTCCAAGCTTTGTCAGTCGATTCGCGAGCGATCTACCCACATGCCCGTAGCCGACTAATCCCACATCCGCGCCGTCAGTGACGGTCTCGAGTCGTCCACACAGACTGATGGCTGCAAGTACATAGTCCCCAACAGCGGACGCATTGCAGCCAGCGGCACTTGCAAATGCAATGTTATTCTCCGCTAGATAGTTAGTATCGACGTGATCCGTTCCCGCGCTTGCGGTGCCAACGAACTTGAGACCGCTACCTGCTAATAGTTGCTCATCAACCCTGGTGACAGTTCGAGTCAGTAACGCATCCGCACCCAACACGCTCTCATTGCATATCTCCCGACCGACCACAGGGACGAGTTCTACAGGCATCGCTCGCAGTTGAGGTGTTATACGTAGTGCGCTGTCGATGACGACTTTTGGCTTAATCATTAACCACTACCTCGCGCTGGTCGACTGAGTCCCATTTTCAGAGACGCGGCCACCAGGCCATTTAATGACAAAAGCTATAGTCGGACAGTGCTTGCAAGAAGCTCTCTGCTCGACGGGGAAATCTATTGGTGCTCATCCGCTCGAACTCATCTTCAACCGCAGCCGCGAATAATGTAATTGCCGGGTCAGAAAGCGATACCGTGAGGTTATCAACACTTACCTCGAACGCGACTCCCACGGCAAGACAGAACGCTTTCTCTACAGCCTGCGGCTTAACCTCAACGCCGAAAAATGCCGCCTGCTGAGCGTCGTCGCGTCCATCTGGCGCATACCAATAACCGTAATCGGGTAAAGTTCGACGAGTAGCACCTGCCACGCACCAATGCGCCAACTCATGGAACGCACTGCGAACAAAGTCTTCGCGGAAGTAAATAACATTAGGCGAGCCCGGTTGGTAATAGGGCTCTTCTGCGCCTCCCTGAAGTATGGTCCCCTCGCAGGCGCCGACACGCTGATTAAAGCAATCGATCAACTGCTCCACTGTCGGCTCCACATAGGGCACTGGGTCCATCATTCAGCCTGCTTTTTTGACGCGATAGATAAACTGACTCTTCTCTACGACTGCCTCTAGCAGACAATGCCCCAGAAACTCACAGAAGTTGGCAACATCGCGCTGGGTGGAGGGGTCGGTTGCCGTCAAGCATACGATTCCACCCGGGTCAGCACGACGAATTGCCGCGTGCAACATCATCACAGGCTCAGGGCACTTAAGCCCAGTTGCATCTACCTGATGTTCCTGGTTCAAAACCGCCGTCTCGCCTTCACATTGACTCTAATCAGTTCTGGGAACCGACTATTGAGGCTTGGTGAACCGTAAGGTCATGCGATCGCTTTCACCGATAGCTTCGTACTTCGCTCGGTCCTTGTCCCCTTCCGTGAACGAAGGCGGCAAGGTCCAAACTCCCTTAGGGTAATCTTTGGAGTCCTTTGCGTTTGCGTTAATATCACTCTTTGCTTCGAGCACAAAACCCGCAGCTTCAACCAGTTCAATCACCTTAGATTCGGGAACATAAGCCTTGCGCTTCATCTCATCGAGCGACATGCCCTCGTCACCTCGATGCTGCACAACCCCAAGTGTGCCTCCGGGCTTCAAGGAACGGAAAATATCGGCAAGCGCTGCGTCAGCATTGCCCGCGCGTAACCACGAGTGTACGTTTCTGAAAACCAGCGCCAAGTCCACCGAACCGGCAGCAACATCAATCGGTGCTTCCGGGGGTTGCATCACGCGAACCTCTACCCCTGCGTAAACATCGTTGTTCTCGCCCAATTTTTGCAGGTAACGGCCGAGAGATCGCCGGTTGTAAGCGCTGCCATTGGGGGAGCCATGCCCTGCCACTAGCTTGCCATTCTCCGATAAAAGGGGCGCCAGAATCTCGGTATACCACCCACCACCGGGCGAGACCTCAAGCACCGTCATACCGGATTCCAAACCGAAGAAATTTAAGGTCTCTCGTGGATGACGGTGCGCATCCCGCGCTTTGTTTGCCTCGCTTCGATGGTCACCTGAAAGCGCCGTACTCCAATCGAGAGAGCCATGCGCGCCAGCGTGTCCATCAGCAAATACCGTGGGCGCAAGAATCATCAAAAACAAAGCCAGTGTTCTCATAGTTAACTCCCTCATCAGAAACTGCATAAAACCGCGTATAATCACACACTACTTGTGCCACGGCATCAATGTGTGCCGAAATGATACCGTTAATGTGCCTAAAGGGGGATGCATGCAAGAACAATACGTCATTACATTTGCGGGCGCAGACCGTACAGGTTTAGTCGAGACATTGGCAAACACAGTTACGGCACGGGGTGGCGATTGGCAGCAAAGTGAACTGACACGACTCGGTGGTGCCTTCGCCGGCGCTATTTTAGTCAACATTTCTGCCGAGGATTTAGCGGACTTAACGCGAGATATTGAAAGTCATAATGACGACGGCTTATCCGTCGGCTTGACGCCTGTTAAGCCCTCTCCCATGCTCGAGCCAAACCTTTACCTGAAGTTAACCGGCCCCAATCGGCCGGGCATCGTATTTGAGGTAACGCATGAGCTCGCGGGTTCGGGTATCAATATTCTTCATTTCAGTTCAAGTGTTGAGAGTGCAGCTTGGTCCGGAGGCGACCTTTTTGTTGCCGAGTTGGCGACTCAAGCACCTGACGCGTTAGACATCGCCGACTTAAGGGAGCGGCTTGACCGGCTAGAGGATAAAATGACGCTAGAGATTGATATTGAGTCTAGTGCGCTCTAAAAGCCTCGACGGAGCTATCTTCGGCGTCGCAGTATGCGCAGTAAGAAAGCGAACGGGATGGCGCTTAGCACAACAAATAGAACACCTTGAGCGCTTAGCCACAAGTATTCCAACAGCGCATCCGCTGACACACCTACGATATCGACCGCACCCCAAATAATGGCAGAAGTTGCGAGGACACCAAGCGTTGCGGTTCTAAGCGCTTTGACGTAGCGGCGGTTCAACACGACGACACTCAGATCACCGGCGTCGGTGACACCACGTCAGCATTTTGTCCGCGCTGACGCAGGGCGTGATCCATAAGCACCAGCGCCATCATTGCTTCGGCAATAGGCACCGCACGAAGGCCCACGCACGGATCATGGCGCCCTGTTGTAATCACGTCTGCAACCTCGCCATTCACATCAATACTTTGTCCCGGCACCTGTATGGATGACGTCGGTTTTAGTGCAATCTTTACCGTCAGGGGTTGCCCACTGGAGATACCACCCAACACACCGCCCGCGTGATTACTCAAAAACCCATTAGGTGTGAGCTCGTCGCGATGCTCGCTACCCCGTTGGTTTACAACATCAAAGCCGTCACCTATTTCCACACCTTTGACCGCATTAATGCTCATCATGGCTGAGGCAATATCCGCATCGAGACGGTCAAAAATGGGCTCTCCCCAGCCGGGGGGTAACCCATCTGCTACAATCTCCAGCTTCGCGCCAATCGAATCTCCGTCGCGTCGGATCTGTGTCATGTATGCCTCTAATTCAGGAATGAGGTTCGCATCCCCACAGAAGAAAGGATTAGTTTCAACAAGGTTCCAATCGGTTTGTGAAACGTTTAACGGGCCAAGCGCCTTTAAACACCCACGAATACGAACGCCGTAGCGCTCAGCAAGCCATTTTTTTGCAACAGCACCCGCGGCAACGCGCATCGCGGTCTCTCTCGCGGAGGAGCGCCCGCCTCCTCGATAGTCGCGTACCCCATACTTCTGCTGATAGGTGTAATCGGCATGTGCGGGACGGAAAACATCCTTAATTTTGCTGTAATCCTTGGACTTTTGATCCGCATTCATGATCAGCAGACCAATAGGTGTACCTGTCGTCATCCCCTCAAAGACACCCGAGAGAATTTGAACTTCATCCGGCTCTTTTCGTTGGGTAGTAAAACGTGATGTTCCGGGCTTCCTGCGATCGAGATCGGGTTGCAGGTCTGCTGCACTGAGCTCTAACCCGGGCGGACATCCGTCAATGATGCAACCAAGCCCGAGCCCATGGCTCTCACCAAAGGTTGTGACGGTAAATAACTTACCGAACGTATTGCCAGACATATCTCTTCCTATACCTATACCGGCTGAACCGCTCTAGCGCGCATTCGCTTTCCCTGCAGCCCATTGTGCCAGATCTTGTGCCATAAAGACCGCAACGCCGTGACCACCCTGCTCTAGTTCGACCCACAAGGGTGCCAGCATTGGCGATAATCCTTCCAAAGCCTCGATACTGTTGCCCACCTCAAGAATCAAAATCCCGCCTGAGCGCAGAATTCGCGCCGCGTCGACAAGCATGAGGCGAACTAAATCCAGGCCGTCTTCACCCCCACTCAGCGCCAATCCAGGCTCATGCAGATACTCCTGCGGTAAATCACGCATATCCTGCGCATCCACGTAGGGCGGATTAGCCAAGATCACGTCAACAGACTCATCGGCGCACCAAGCGAGCAAATCTGCCCTGACAATGGCATCGACGTTATGTAGCGTTGCATTATCGCGCGCCAAGCCAATCGCATCAGCATCAATATCGCTCAGTAAAACCTTGGAATCGGGGAAAACCCACTTTGCTAACATCCCAAGACTGCCGCCGCCGCAACACACATCGATAATAACGCTCGGACTGGTGCTTTCGTACCAAGGTTGAAGTTGGTTTAGGATAAGCTCTGCAACCGGCGAGCGCGGGACTAAGGCTCGATTATCCGACTTAAAACAAAGCGGACCCAACCATGCCTGCCCCGTGATATATGCAACAGGAAGCCTTTCTTCGCAACGCCTAGTTAAAAAGTTTGCTAGCGTTTTATGTGCCCCGGTAGGGTAAGGCGCGTCAAGTACCTCAGTCCCCGTCTCGAGCGGTGATAGCGACGCCGCGGCCAAAACGAGTGCAACGGCTTCGTCGTGCTCAGAATCATAGCCGTGACCGCAGAAAACCGCAGCATCGATTAGCTGGTTCTCGGTAGAGATGAGAATATCTCGAAATGTTGCCACAAAGCCTACCTAACAAGTTGAAGGCTTAGTCTAACACCTTGAGCAGTTACAAACCGAGGCTACTGCTGTCAAGCGAGGGTTAGCCGACTTGGCGAAGTTGATCACTTTGCTGATCAATGACACCTGTAGCAAAGAAGCCCAACAGCATATCGGCTAGCGCGTGCAAATCCCCTTCCATGTGGAAGTGATGAGGCCCCGGAACTATAACGGGGTAAAACGCTTCTACGAGTTCACCTATACCCGCGATCTTAGCCTGAGCGTCATCGCTCGTAAAAAAACCTTTATCACCTGTGATGGCAGTCACTGGACACTTTATTGCTCGGTAAAACGAATTTGAAGCCTCCTCTGATAGCTTCACGGTGCTACTGCCGAATAACTTGGGATCACTTAACAAGAGCCAACCGCCATCCACTTGCCTCAGCGCACGCGGCACGAGTAACTCCGCGTTCTCACGGGTAAAGCCATACCGCGAACGCGAGTTAATAAAATCCTCAACATCCGGAAAGATACGCGGCGGACGTGCCATGTACTTTTTACGCTCAGCAATAGACCCTATGAATAGCTCGGCCCCGTTGTCATTTTCAAACGAGCGAGAAATCATCCCGTCGAGCATTGAGAGCGAAGCGCACTTCTCTTCAAGTGCAACCGCAAACGCACCCGCCACAGCAGCTCCTCGGCTATGACCAACTACGTGGAGCGATTCGACACCCAACTGCTCAACAATGGATAAGAGCTGGGGGACGTCATCCCATATATGGTAATTCGCATCGGGCGAGCGGTGACTACTAAAGCCGTGCCCCGACAAGTCAATCGACAAGACGCGGTAACCCTCTAGGAGGGGTGCTAGTCGAACAAAGCTGAGAGCATTGTCGAGCCAGCCATGAATAGCAAAAACGAGTGGGTCAGAAGGATTCCCCCAAACCAGGCCTCGGTATGTCAGTCCGTCAACCTCATACGCAATCTCGTCAGCTTGCCTAGTCACAATGAAAACCCTTCTGGCATATAGTGAATCAGTTCACCGCCCCCACGTGCGGGCATCAATAGCCGCATGACCGCAAAGCCACTCGGCGATAGGCCATGGTATTGAACGGTGTCGCACCATACATTAATGAGCTCAGAAAGATAGGGTTGGTGACCTACCACTAGCTGATGATCTAGAGCATCAGCTAGGTACAGGCCTTGCGTGTAGTTTTGTTGACCGGGCGCCAACCGGTCATCCGAGACCACTTCCGGAAAACGGATATCCGCCCCCAAGAGTTTGGCAGTTTGTGTTGTTCGAATGAGCGGACTGTGGATACAACGCGTTGGAGACTGAATATCTGCGTTGCGACACCAGGACTGATAGGCTGCCACACTACTTTTAACGTGGGCTTCGCCGCGCACTGTGAGCGGCCGGTCGGCATCCGAGGCGGCATAGCCCGCCTCTCCATGCCGCCACAGCGTAACGAGCACTTTAGGCGCTCATTTCCACGAGAAGCTTGTTCATCCGCGCAACATAACTGGCAGGATCTTCTAGCTGAGAGCCTTGCGCCAACGTAGCTTGATCAAGAAGAATCAATGCAAGATCTGCAAACCGATCCTCATCAGGCTCCGCATCCATGCGCTTTACCAAGCCATGACTGGTATTAACCTCAAGGATAGGCTCGCTATCGGGTAGATCCTGTCCAGCGGCCTCCAAAATACGACGCATCTGGGCACCCAATTCGTGCTCTCCTACTACGAGGCAGGCTGGTGAATCCGTCAAGCGGATAGTGGGTCTGACCTCACTGACCTTGCCCTCGAGAGCGCCTTTAAGTCGATCGAGTAAACCTTCGTTTTCAGTCTTAGCAGCTTCTAGTTCTGCCTTCTCCTCCTCAGTGCTATTACCCAAGTCCAACTCACCTTTGGCAATGTCTTTTAATGCTTTGCCGTCAAACTCGCTGAGATGTCCCATGAGCCAATCGTCGATACGGTCCGATAGTAGAAGAACCTCGATACCTTTCTTACGGAAGACCTCAATGTGTGGGCTATTTTTAGCCGTTACGTGATTATCGGCCACAACATAATAAATGGCGTCCTGCCCTTCTTGCATACGCTCGACATAGTCCTTGAGCGAGACGTTTTGTGTTGCCTCGTCCGCATGAGTCGAAGCAAACCTTAAGAGCTCTGCGATCTTCTCACGGTTCGCAAAGTCCTCGCCCGGTCCTTCCTTGAGCACGTTGCCAAATACATCCCAAAACCTCTGGTACTTCTCGCTATCAGACTTTGCCATTTTGCTCAGCATATCGAGCACTCGCTTTGTCACTGCATTGCGCAACGAATCTACTTGTGGGCTCTGCTGAAGAATCTCGCGAGATATATTGAGCGGTAAATCTTGAGAGTCCAGCACACCCTTTACAAAACGAAGATAGAGTGGCAAAAACTGCTCTGCGTCATCCATGATGAATGTGCGATGAATGTAAAGCTTGAGACCCCGCGCGCCCTCTCTATTCCAAAGATCGAAGGGTGCCTGACTTGGCACGTAGAGAAGAGAGGTATAATCGAGTTTTCCCTCAACGCGGTTGTGACTCCAACTTAATGGATCTTGGTAGTCACTCGAAACGTGCCGATAAAACTCTGTGTATTCCTCGTCGCTCACCTCAGAACGGCTACGCGTCCACAAAGCCTTGGCCTCATTAATTCGCCCCCAAGAGGGCTCGGGAGCTTCTTTTTCGTCATCGCCAACTGGCGATGCTGTCTCGAGCATCAAAACTGGGACCGAAATGTGGTCAGAGTACTTTTTGATGACACTGCGCACACGCCAAGAAGAAGCAAACTCCTCGGCTTCAGCGTCGAGGTGCAGGGTGACTGTCGTCCCGGGGACATCACGCTCTGCGATGTCAATGCTGAATTCATCTTCCCCAGTGGACTCCCATCGAGTTGCTGTGTCCTCACCCACCTTTCTCGTGATGACCTCAACGCGGCTAGCAACGATGAACGATGAGTAGAATCCAACCCCAAACTGACCAATGAGCTGACTGTCTTTTTGCTGATCGCCGCTGAGCTGCTCCATGAAGGCTGCGGTACCGGACTTAGCGATTGTCCCCAGGTTCTCAATAACATCTTCACGAGACATGCCAATGCCATTATCGCTGATGCTAAGTGTTTTAGCCTCTTCATCAACATCGACACGGATCTCATAGCCTTCACCACCCACATCGAGTGCACTGTCCTCGATTGCCGCGAAACGACGCTTATCAATCGCATCTGAGGCGTTTGAAATCAGCTCTCTGAGAAAAATCTCTCGGTTGGAATACAGTGAGTGGATCATTAACTGAAGCAGACGCTTGGCTTCAGTTTGGAATCCCATGGTTTGTTTTTCGGACATTATGAGCTCCTATCCTTATACCTAAATTGGGCCTATGTTGAACCTAGGTATCAGATGGGGAATCAGTCGGCTCATTTCAAGGCACAGAACAATAATTTTCCGAGCGAAAATCACTTACCGTCCCACTCAACCCCAAACAACTTCAGGCAAAAAAAAAGCCCGCTATAAGCGGGCTTTCGCGTTAATCTGTCAATTTTACCAGCCGGTGATTTCGGCCATAGCAGAGCCAATCTCGGCAAGGGAGCGAACAGTCTTAACGCCAGCATCCTCAAGCGCGGCAAACTTCTCGTCTGCCGTACCCTTTCCTCCAGAGATAATCGCACCGGCATGCCCCATGCGCTTACCTTTTGGCGCTGTAACTCCCGCAATATAAGAAACCACAGGCTTAGTTACGTTGTCCTTGATAAAGGCTGCGGCTTCCTCCTCCGCTGATCCGCCAATCTCGCCAATCATCACAATCGACTCTGTAGCGTCGTCTTCCTCAAACAAACCCAAGATATCGATAAAGTTGGATCCAGGAATTGGATCCCCACCGATACCAACACAGGTAGACTGACCAAAGCCCGCATCGGTTGTTTGCTTAACAGCTTCGTAAGTTAACGTTCCTGAGCGCGAGACAATGCCTACCTTACCTGGAAGGTGGATGTGGCCAGGCATAATACCGATCTTGCACTCCCCCGGTGTAATCACACCAGGACAGTTAGGGCCAATGAGGCGCACGCCCAACTCGTCACAACGCACTTTCGCATCAAGCATATCCAAGGTGGGAATGCCTTCAGTGATGCATACAATGATCTCAACACCTGCATTCGCAGCTTCGAGTATAGAATCCTTACAAAACGGGGCTGGGACGTAGATAACGGATGCGTTCGCACCTGTCTTAGAAACCGCATCACTCATCGTGTCGAAAACAGGTAGGCCTAGGTGCTCTTGACCACCCTTTCCAGGGGTTACACCACCGACCATTTGAGTTCCATAAGCAATCGCTTGCTCAGAATGTGAGGTACCCTGAGAACCCGTGAATCCCTGGCAAATTACACGCGTGGTTTTGTCGATAAGAATACTCATGCTGCACCCCCAGCTGCTGCGACGACTTGCTGAGCCGCATCGGTCAGACTGGTTGCCGCAATAATATTTAAACCACTGTCCGCGAGGACCTGACGGCCAAGTTCTGCGTTGTTACCTTCGAGACGGACAACAACGGGGACTTCAACACCCACCTCGTTGACGGCACCAATCACACCTTCTGCAATAAGGTCGCAGCGAACGATACCGCCAAAAATGTTAATAAGTACGGCCTTAACGTTGTCATCGCTGAGGATGATTTTGAACGCCTCGGTAACACGTTCCTTCGTTGCACCGCCGCCAACGTCTAGGAAGTTTGCCGGCTCGCCACCGTGAAGTTTAACGATATCCATAGTCCCCATCGCCAAACCGGCGCCGTTGACCATGCAGCCAATGTTGCCGTCCAGAGCGACGTAGTTAAGGTCCCAAGCAGCGGCGGCAGCCTCGCGCTCATCGTCCTGTGATGGATCGTGCATGGCTTGCAGATCTTTGTGGCGATACACAGCATTAGAGTCGACACCTACCTTTGCGTCGAGACAGTGAAGGTTGCCTTCGTCCGTAATTACGAGAGGGTTTACCTCAATCAACGCCAGATCTTTGTCTTTAAATAAGTTTGCCAAGCCGTTGAAAATATGTACAAATTGCTTTACCTGCTGGCCCTGCAACCCAAGCTTGAACGCCAACTCACGTCCCTGGTAGGGCTGTGGACCGACGAGTGGATCAATGGTTGCTTTTAAGATTTTATCAGGCGCCTCTTCAGCAACCTTTTCAATTTCAACACCACCCTCGGTTGAAGCCATGAACACAATTCTGCGAGAGGAACGATCAACAACAGCGCCTAGGTATAGCTCGTCCGCAATATCCGTGCAGGTTTCTACCAAAATCTTGGATACAGGCTGCCCATTAGCATCTGTCTGGTAGGTCACCAGATTCTTACCCAGCCATTTCTCTGCAAACGCGCGCGCTTCGGCAGGCGAGTCCACAAGCTTCACACCGCCAGCTTTGCCGCGGCCGCCCGCATGGACTTGAGCTTTTACAACCCACTTATCGCCGCCAATTTCCTTTGCAGCGGCCTCTGCTGCTTCTGGTGTATCCACGGCACGACCCACAGATACGGGCAATCCGTATTCTGCAAATAACGCCTTGCCTTGATACTCGTGCAAGTTCATACATCCCCCTTGTTTTAGTTAATACACACAACACCTGCGTGTTGAGGCAACCTCGGCGCGAGTGTGCCGAGGATTTAATTTGGTTTAACGTTTTTTGCGATTTGGCATGTGAATAGCCATGTCATCAACCGCCAGTGCAGCCTCGTGCACCGCCTCGGACATGGTGGGGTGTCCAAATACCATGAGCTGTAAGTCCTCAGTGCTACCACCAAACTCCATGGTAATGACCAGCTGCTGAACCAGATCCGCCGCGGATGGCCCAATCGCATGTGCACCCAGTACCCGATCAGTATTGGCATCCGAGAGGATTTTCACAAACCCATCAGTCTCACCACTCGCAAGCGCACGCCCTATTGCAGCAAATGGAAAGGAACCGGCTTTATAGTCAATTCCTTCCGCTTTGAGTTCCTGCTCTGTTTTTCCGACGCCTGCTATTTCTGGGTGAGTGTAAATAATCGAAGGTACGCAGTCGTAGTTGAGTTGCACAGGCTTGCCGTGAATACGTTCAGCCACCATGACGCCCTCTTCCGACCCTTTGTGTGCCAGCATGGGTCCACGGACAATATCACCAATAGCCCAAACACCGGGTGCCTCAGTAGCACAGTAGTCATTCACAAAGACAAAGCCGCGCTCATCAGTAGTCACCCCGGAATCCGTAGCAAATAAATCTGTCGTGCGCGGTCGTCGTCCGACGGCGACAATCAATCGATCAAACTCCGCAGTCTTCGCCTCGCCTTTCTCCGTATAGCTAACCGTAACCCGACCGTCTTTAACGTCAGTCCCCGTAACCAAAGCGTTCAGGCGGATATCCAAGCCTTGTTTTTTGAAGACTTTTGCCGCTTCTTTACTCACCTGCGCATCCATCATTGGCAGGAACGTATCCAGAGCCTCGAAGAGCACAACATCAGAGCCTAGACGCCCCCAAACACTACCTAACTCGAGACCAATCACACCGGCACCAATAACGCCGAGACGCTCGGGAACCTTATCAAATGCGAGCGCGCCCGTACTGTCTACCACAACCTCATCGTCTGTTGGAGCGGGGGGAATAGTCACTGGCTCTGAACCGGAGGCAAGAACAACGTTTTCTGCTGTAAGCACACGTTTACTGCCGTCTGCTGTCGTCACCTCGACTTGGCGTCCAGCCAAGAGCTTACCTGTGCCTTGCACTACGTGAACGCCATTATGTTGCAATAAGGAAGAAACGCCGCCGGTCAACTGCGTCACAATTTTGTTTTTTCGCTTCATCATGGCGGCTATGTCTATCGACGTATCACCCACCCCGATGCCATGAGCCGCGAAATGATCACTCACCTCAGCAAATTTGTGTGAGCTGTCAAGCAGCGCTTTAGAGGGAATACACCCTACGTTTAAGCAGGTTCCACCGAAAACCGGTTTACCCTTTGCATCAGTCCACGTCTCAACAACTGCGGTATTCATGCCAAGCTGTGCACATTTAATCGCACAGACATACCCCGCGGGGCCTGAGCCCACCACTACAACATCGAAAGAATCACTCATAAGGTTTTCCTTTTCCCTTAACTTTATGTTTACCCTTAAAGCTGCAAGAGAATGCGCGAAGGATCTTCCAGTAACTCTTTGATGGTTACCAAGAACTGAACTGCAGTCTTCCCGTCAATAAGTCGATGGTCATAAGACAGCGCTAGATACATCATTGGACGAATCACTACCTGACCGTCGACGGCTACAGGCCGCTCTTTAATCGCGTGCATACCCAGAATGCCAGTCTGAGGCGGGTTTAAAATGGGGGTTGAAAGAAGCGAGCCAAATACGCCACCGTTGGAAACTGTGAACGTGCCCCCCGTCATCTCTTCGATCGTCAACTTCTTATCACGTGCTTTGCGACCGAAGTCTCGAATCGCCGCTTCTACGTCGGCAATGCTCATGAAGTCCGCATCTCGAAGTACGGGAACCACCAACCCATCCTCTGTCGAGACAGCGACACCGATGTCCTGGTATCCGTGATAAACCACGTCATTTCCATCAATCGACGCATTGACCTCCGGGTATCGCTTGAGCGCCTCACAGCAGGCCCTTAAAAAGAACCCCATAAACCCTAGGCGCGTACCGTTATGTGTCTTCTCAAACTGATCTTTGTACTGCGATCGCAACTTCATAAGCGGCGACATGTCCACTTCGTTAAAAGTGGTCAGCATCGCTGTTTGCTGTGTCGCCGACAAAAGGCGCTCTGCAATACGAGCCCGCATGCGCGTCATAGGGACGCGACGTTCAATTCGCTCACTGGTGGGCCCCTGAACTTCGCCGGAGGCCGCCGATACGCTCTGAACAGGCGAGGTTGATGGCGCGGGTGCTGGAGCGGGCGCAGAGGCCTTTTCCGCCATGTGCTGAAGAACGTCTTCTTTGTTTATGCGTCCACCCTTTCCAGAGCCGCTGATCGTACTTGGGTCTAGGCCATGCTCTTCAACAAGCTGACGCGCTGCAGGCCCCATGGGTGCGTCGGCAATAGACGATGCAGCTACATCGCGTGTTTCTGCCGCTGGTGCCGCTGCCTCACCCTCCCCGGGTGTGATTTCAGCGAGCAGAGCCTCGCTCTCAATGGTGCTACCTTCTGACACATGAATACGATCGAGTCGCCCCGCCTCAGGTGCGACGACCTCCATTACAACCTTATCGGTCTCAATCTCAACCAGTAGTTCATCGCGTTGCACGAAATCCCCTTCCTGCTTGTGCCATAGCGAAACTTCACCGTCTGCTACTGACTCAGGAAACGCCGGCGCCTTAATTTCTATTTTCATGATAGTCGTCCGTTTTACCTTTCATTAATTGACCCCTCACCCCAGGGCCGCTGAAATAAATGCATCTTGTTCTTTGACGTGGAGCGCCGTGTATCCCGCTGATACTGATGCGGAAGCCGGTCGTCCGATGTAGCGTAGTTCTGCACCGAACATGGAAAGGGATACAAGGCGGCGTAACGAGTCCTGAATCGAATACCAAGCCCCCTGATTCATGGGCTCCTCCTGACACCAGACAACGTTGGCTTCACGTGGGTAGCTACTCAAAATATCTTTGAGCTGTTTCTCTGGCAGGGGATAGAGTTGTTCGATTCTAACGAGAGCAACATGGTCAGCCCCTTTATCGACGCGCGCCGCATCAAGGTCGTAAAACACTTTCCCTGAGCACAGAACAACACGTGTCACCGCTGATTTATCAGCCACGTGGGGATCGTCTATCACTGGCTGAAAATGCCCGTTGGCAAGCTCATCCATGGTGGAAACGGCCGCCTTATGACGTAGCAAGCTCTTAGGCGACATAACGATCAAGGGTTTCCGAAGCGGTCTAATCGCTTGGCGTCGAAGCATGTGGAAGACCTGAGCTGGCGTCGACGGCACACAGACCTGAATATTTTCTTGCGCAGACAACTGCAAGTAACGCTCAAGACGCGCCGAAGAGTGCTCTGGCCCCTGTCCCTCGTAGCCGTGTGGCAAGAGCATGGTAAGGCCGCATAGTCGCGCCCACTTATACTCGCCGCTCGTGATGAACTGATCGATAACCACCTGTGCACCATTGGCGAAATCGCCAAACTGGGCTTCCCAGATCACGAGTCCTGTTGGTGCCGTTGTAGCGTAGCCGTACTCAAACGCGAGAACGGCCTCCTCGGAGAGCAGCGAGTCATAGATATTGAATTCAGCTTGGTCGTCAGATAAGTGCTGCAACGGCACATGCGCATGAGGCTTGTTCTGCGCATGCAGCACCGCATGTCGGTGAGAGAATGTACCGCGACCAACGTCTTGCCCTGTCATACGAATGGGGTAGCCCTCTGATAACAGGGTTGCGTAAGCCATGTTCTCTGCAAAGCCCCAGTTCACCTCAAGGGCGCCAGCGGCCATTTTATTGCGATCTTCTATCAGCTTTTTAACTTGTCGTTGGACAACAAGCCCCTCGGGAATCTGGCCCATTCCCTCAGCCAACTCCCGCAATCGAGACAGCTCAACAGTGGTGTCACAATCGATATCCCAGCTATGGCCAAGGTAAGGCTTCCAGTCAACAAAAAGACTCGTATTTGGTTCCATAACGAGCTGGGCGACCATGGGCTCGCCCCGGTCCAACGACTCACGATAACGCTCCATCAACGCATCGTCCTCGTCCTTGGTGAGCACGTCCTCGGCAATGAGTCTCTGTGCGTATAGGTCTCGGGTAGACGGATGCTTCTTGATGGTGGCGTACATCATCGGCTGCGTTACTGAAGGCTCATCCGCCTCGTTGTGTCCTCTACGTCGGTAACACACCAAATCAATAACAACATCTTTTTTAAACTGGTTTCGGAAATCAACCGCGAGTTGCGTGGCGAAGACAACCGCCTCGGGGTCGTCGCCATTTACGTGAAAAATGGGCGCTTGCACCATCTTGGCGATGTCTGTGCAGTACTCTGTTGACCGAGCATCGTCTTGGCGACTTGTTGTGAATCCTACCTGGTTGTTGATGACGATGTGCAGGGTTCCACCGGTCTTGTAACCGCGCGTCTGTGACATCTGGAACGTCTCCATAACAACGCCCTGCCCAGCGAAGGCAGCATCGCCGTGGATTACGACCGGCACGACCGCATCGCCCATGGCATCTTTTCTCCGATCCTGTCGAGCTCGCACTGAACCCTCAACAACAGGAGAGACAATCTCTAAATGCGAAGGATTGAACGCGAGTGCAAGGTGCACTTCGCCGCCAGGTGTCATGATATTTGAGGAGAACCCTTGGTGGTACTTAACGTCGCCCGAACCAAAGTAAGACGCCCTGCCCTCAAACTCATCAAAAAGCTCGCTCGGGTTTTTACCCAGAATATTGACCAGCACGTTGAGTCGACCGCGGTGTGCCATGCCTATACAAACTTCTTTGGCACCGTACCCACCAATGCGCTGTATTGCCTCCGCCATCATCGGTATAAGACTCTCACCACCCTCAAGTCCAAACCGCTTTGTACCGGGATACTTAGACGCCAGCGACTTCTCCAGCCCCTCGGCCTTTATAAGCCTGCGGAGTGTCTCGATACGCCTCTCACGGTCGAGCACGGGCGCGCTGCGCACAGACTCCATGCGACTCATGATCCAATGACGTTCGTCGGTGTTCACGATGTGCATAAACTCGGCACCAATCGTGTTGCAGTACGTCTTCTCCAAGGCAGCCCGAATCTCGGCAAGCGTAGCATCTGCTTTACCGATATAGAGACTGCCAACTTGGAATACCGTATCTAAATCTGCGGCCGAGAGTTCGTGAAACTCCAACTCAAGATCAGGTACCGGTACTCTGGGGTGTAACGCCAACGGATCTAGCTGCGCCTTTTGATGTCCTCTTTGACGATAAGCTGAGATCAACTGAACAACACGAACCTGTTTTCGCTCGTATTCCGTGGCCTGAGAGTCCTGACTGCGGGTTGCCTCAGTTCGCACCCGCATCTTGCTTATCCGCGCAAATTGCGCTCGCAGCACTGAATGCGGCATGTCGCGTGTCGCGTGAGTCGACGACTCAACCCTGGGCAGTCGGTCAAAATATTCCCGCCATTGCTGCGGCACGTCATTTGGATCTTTTAAGTACGCCTCATACAGATCCTCTACATAGGCCGCATTGCCGCCAGAGAGGTGAGACGTACTTCGCTGCTGCTCCATGCTAGGGAGGTCTATCGACTCATCCATGCACACTTCCCCCGAAGTCTCACGCAGTGACGTTATCGTCTGGTATGTATCACTGCTTTCGGAGGAATATGTTACTCGGTTAAGGCATGGTTTCCCACGAAAGCGAGGAGGCAAAAATGAAAAAACGCCGATAAAACGGCGTTAATTTTTCATAATATTCCCAAAGGGAATGGAGGGTATAACTTTTAGTTAGGCTGCTCGATTCAGCAGCATTGTTCGAATATGTCCAATCGCACGTGTCGGATTCAAACCCTTCGGACAGACATTAACGCAGTTTTGAATGCCGTGGCACCGAAATACGCTAAAGGGATCATCGAGCTTTGCGAGGCGCTCATCAGTCGCCTGATCGCGACTGTCTGCAAGGAACCGATACGCCTGCAGCAGACCCGCAGGACCAATAAACCGATCAGGATTCCACCAAAAAGAAGGACAGCTCGTGGAGCAACACGCACAGAGAATACACTCGTACAGTCCATCTAACTTGGCACGATCCTCGGGTGTCTGCAGGCGCTCAATGGCGGGCGCTGGCGTACTGTTCTGAAGATACGGCTCGATCTTCTCGTACTGCGCGTAAAACAAGCTCATGTCGACAACCAAGTCCCGTACTACGGGCAAACCTGGGAGCGGGCGAATTACCAGCTTGTTCTTCTTTACTGCCTCAGACAACGGCGTAATGCAAGCAAGCCCGTTTTTGCCGTTTATATTGACACCGTCTGATCCACAGACGCCTTCACGACAACTACGACGGTACGTGACGCTCGCATCGTGATCGGCTTTGATCATCTCCAGCACATCGAGCACCATCAGATCCTTGCCACCCGTATCCACATTGTAGTCCTGCATTTGCGGTGCAGAATCGGTTTCAGGATTGAAGCGATATACGCTGACCTGCAACATTACTTATCTCCCAGCAGATTAGTAGGTCCGAATTTTCGGTTGGAAGGTCTCAACCGTTTTCGGTGTAAAGTTCACTGCGCGCTTACTGACAGCGCGTCCCTCACGGTGATAGATCGAGTGACACAACCACTCCTCATCGTTTCTCTCAGTAAAGTCTTCCCGCGCATGCGCACCGCGACTCTCTTTTCTTGCCTCGGCAACAATAGCGGTGGCTTCTGCAGTCTCAAACAGGTTCTGCAGTTCGAGGCATTCGATGCGCGCCGTATTAAACGCATTGCTCTTGTCTTCGAGCTTCACATTAGCGATGCGCTCTTTAAGGTCATCCAGCTTTTGGATGCCTTGCTGCATAAATTCACCTTTTCGGAATACACCGAAGTAGTTCTGCATAACCCCCTGCAACTCTTTGCGAAGCGCGGCAACGTTTTCACCGCCCTCGCGCTCGTTAAGCGCCACCAAACCCGCGTTCGCAGCTTCAATATCGCTGCTCGACGCATCGCGCATTTCGATACCTTGACGCAACGCATCTTCAATGAAGAGACCTGACGCCCGACCAAAAACAACGAGATCCAGGAGCGAGTTACCACCAAGTCGATTAGCACCATGGACAGACACGCAAGCGATCTCACCACAAGCATAGAGGCCCGGAATAACCTGATCGTTCCCATCCGCATCTACTGTCAGCGCTTGACCATGAATATTGGTGGGAATACCACCCATCATATAGTGGCATGTAGGCACCACAGGGATAGGTTCTTTAACGGGGTCAACGTGGGCGAACGTGCGTGACAGCTCACAGATTCCAGGTAGCCTTGACTCCAAGACTTCCTCGCCCAAATGGTCAAGCTTGAGCTTCACATGATCGCCGTTTGGTCCACAGCCGCGGCCCTCAAGGATTTCGAGAATCATCGACCGAGCCACTACATCTCTACCGGCAAGATCCTTTGCGTTGGGCGCATAGCGCTCCATAAAGCGCTCGCCGTCAGCGTTAACCAAGTAGCCACCCTCACCTCGACAACCTTCGGTCACTAGCGTGCCCGCTCCATAGATGCCTGTTGGATGGAATTGCCACATCTCCATGTCTTGCACTGGGACGCCTGCCCGCAAAGCCATGCCAACCCCGTCACCAGTGTTGATGTGTGCATTAGTGGTCGACGCGTAGATGCGACCTGCACCGCCTGTCGCAAAGACTGTCGCCTTTGACTTAACATAGACCGTCTCTCCGGTCTCAATACAAATTGCAATCACACCAACGATGGCGCCGTCTTGGTTTTTAACCAGCTCCGTTGCAAACCACTCGTTAAAGAAGACCGTCTCATTCTTGACGTTGTTCTGATAAAGCGTGTGCAGTAATGCGTGGCCTGTCCTATCTGCCGCCGCGCAGGTGCGAGCCGCCTGACCGCCTTCACCATAATTCTTTGACTGACCACCGAACGGACGCTGGTAAATGCGTCCCTCCTCTGTCCGAGAAAAGGGGAGTCCCATGTGCTCGAGCTCGAAAATCGCCTCAGGACCTACCGAGCACATATACTCGATCGCATCCTGATCACCGATGTAATCACTGCCTTTGACAGTGTCATACATATGCCAGCGCCAATCGTCCTGAGGATCTGCACTCGCAATTGCACAGGTGATACCACCCTGCGCACTCACGGTGTGTGATCGCGTCGGAAATACCTTTGAAATAACGGCTGTTTTGTAGCCTGACTGCGCCAATTGCAACGCAGCGCGCATGCCGGCACCGCCACCACCTACAATGACCCCATCGAACGAGATAGTTCGCATTACTCTGCTTCTCCCAAGCACACCACGCTATTGCGCGGCTTATCCCCAAACAACCTGAATGACCCAGATGGCATATACCACTAGCGTCAATACCACTGCAATTTGCAGAACCGGTCGCACGACATTACCAATCGAACCCAACATGTATTCCGTCAAGTAGTCAGTAAACACAGTCCAGAGACCAATCCACGCATGAGACACGTAGGCACCAATGGCGAGCAACGTAAAAACCTTCATCGCGGTCGTATCATGCAACTCTCGCCACGAAGTGTAGTCAATCCCAGACATGATCTGGTAACCAATGAACAAAAAATATGCGAGCATGATCAGCGAACTCACTCGCTGGATGAGCCAGTCCGACAAACCGTTACGACTAAAACTGGTTACCTGAGTTACCACAGCACTACTCCCCACACCACTGCAGCAATGGTTGCCGCGCCAAAAAGAATACGAGCACCCAAGGCGCCACCTTTAACGTCCTCACCGACACCCATATCCATAATAAGGTGACGGATGCCTGCTAAGACGTGGTAAGAAAACACCACAAGAAGCACCCAAAGAACGGCTTTGACTGCTGCGGAGTTTAAGAGTGCTACAAGCGCATCAAAGCTCTCCTGAGATGAGAGACTCATATCCAACGCCCAAACCATCAATAGGCTAGATACGAACAAAAGCACTCCTGTCACCCTGTGTGAAATCGATGCCCAAGCAGTGATTGGCAACTTGATAGTGCTGATGTCTAAATTGACAGGACGACTGTCCTTACTTCCGCGTGGTTTCACTTCATAGCCCCCAGAGCAGTCTCGTGGTGTGAAATTGAGGCGTGAGTATAGGTAGTCACTTCGCAACTGACAAATTCATATAGCAAAAGACGATCATTAGTGAGGTCTTCGCAATTGGATTGTTGTAAAATTGACACTACCAACGCGTGCCGCTAGTTTGGCGCCACAAAAAATCAGTCGGGGGACTCTTAATGACAAGCAAGACGGCAAAACTCTCTATTCCACAGAGCGACAATACAACACTCGATATCGACTTGCCGGTCTATGAAGGCTCAGAGGGCCCTGATGTAGTAGATGTTGGAAAACTTACCTCTCAAGGGCACTTCACATTTGACCCCGGCTTCACCTCAACGGCCTCTTGTGAGTCCAAAATCACGTACATCGACGGTGAGAAAGGCGTTCTTTTACATCGTGGCTACCCGATTGAGCAGCTGGCAGAACAGTCAGATTATCTAGAGACATGCTACCTACTTTTGAATGGTGAACTTCCAAACGCTGAAGAAAAGAGAGCGTTTGTCGACATGGTCACAAATCACACTATGGTGCACGAGCAAATCAGGACGTTTTTTAATGGCTTCCGGCGAGACGCACACCCAATGGCCATTATGTGCGGGGTGGTAGGCGCCCTGTCCGCGTTCTATCACGACTCCACCGACATTTCTGACCCTTATCATCGAGAAGTGGCGGCATTCCGTCTAATTGCCAAAATGCCCACTATTGCGGCGATGAGCTATAAGTTTTCGATCGGGCAGCCCTTCATGTATCCACGCAATGAGTTGGACTACTCCTCTAACTTCCTCCACATGATGTTCGGCAACCCATGCGAGGAAACGGTCATATCGCCTACTATAGCGCGCGCAATGGACCGTATTTTCCTGCTGCATGCCGACCACGAGCAAAACGCTTCCACATCGACTGTGCGTCTTGCAGGTTCGTCGCAAGCGAACCCGTTCGCTTGCATCGCTGCAGGCATTGCTGCACTTTGGGGTCCCTCTCATGGCGGTGCAAACGAAGCGGTAGTTAAGATGCTCGACGAGATTGGTGACGTGTCACGAATCGATGAGTTTGTCGCGAAAGCCAAGGATAAGAATGACCCATTCCGCTTGATGGGCTTCGGACACCGCGTATACAAGAATTTTGATCCACGTGCGAAGGTCATGAAGCAGGCAGCTGATGAGGTTCTTGCTGAGCTTGGCATCCAAGACGAGAATCTGGAGATCGCCAAGCGTCTCGAGGAAATCGCCCTTAGCGACCCCTACTTTATTGAGAAGAAGCTCTACCCTAACGTCGATTTTTACTCCGGCATCATTCTCAAGGCCCTTGGCATTCCCACATCGATGTTTACCGTAATCTTTGCCGTTGGACGCACCGTAGGTTGGATCGCGCACTGGAACGAGATGATCAGTGGTAGCTACCGAATTGGTCGCCCGCGCCAGCTCTACACGGGTTACTCGGCGCGTGACTTTGTTCCAGTAGAGGATCGGTAACCATGACTGGCCTGAATAAACGCGTTGCTATTTCTGGCGCGGGCCTCTTCACACCCACCGAGTCGGTTAGCAACGCTGAACTCGTAGAATCGTTCAACGCCTGGGTTGATCTTTACAATGCAGAAAACGCAGAAGCTATCGAAGCCGGCGAATTGGAGGCAAAAGGCCACTCCAGTGTCGAGTTCATAGAGAAAGCCTCAGGTATAAAGTCACGTTTTGTGATGAATAAATCAGGCATTATCGAACCTGAGCGCATGGTTCCACGTCTTCGCGCTCGCGCGAACCACGAGCCGTCGGTTATGTGCGAGATGGGCGTCGTTGCAGCGAAGCAGGCCATGGCGCAAGCAAACGTTACCGCAGATGACATCGATGCGGTCTTGGTGGCGGCTTCAAATATGGAACGAGCCTACCCCGCCATGGCTATCGAAGTTCAGGCTGAACTTGGCATCAAAGGGTTTGCATTTGACATGAATGTCGCGTGTTCCTCGGCGACGTTCGGTATTCAACAAGCCTACGACATGGTGGTTTCTGGCAGCGCTCGGCGAGTGCTTATGGTCAACCCAGAGATTTGTACGGGGCACCTAAATTTCCGAGATCGGGATTCACATTTCATCTTTGGTGATGTAGCGACTGCAGTCGTAGTCGAGGCTGTTGAAGGCTGTCAGTCGTCTCAGGCATTCGAAATTCTCGATACAAAGCTTCAGACCATCTTCAGTAACAATATTCGTAACAACTTTGGATTTCTCAATCGAGCCACAGAAGAAGGTGTTGGTCAGCCCGACAAGCTATTTATCCAAGAGGGACGAAAGGTTTTCCGCGAAGTCTGCCCCGCTGTTGCTGAGCAAATCACAGAGCAGCTTGAGAAAATGTCGATTGAGCCAGATGCACTGAAACGCATTTGGTTACACCAAGCCAATCGCAATATGAACGAGTTGATTGCCAAAAAGGTACTTGGACGCACGCCAAGCGAAATAGAATCGCCCACTATTCTCGATGAATACGCGAATACATCATCTGCAGGCTCTATCATTGCATTCAAAAAGTACAATGAAGATTTTCTGCCCGGTGATCTTGGCGTGCTGTCGTCTTTTGGCGCGGGCTACAGCATTGGCTCGATAGTCCTAAAGCGAATCTAAACGGCGCCTCAATCAGGCTTCAGCTAAAATAGCCTGTAACTCTGCCAGCAGCGTCTGCTGCTGGTTTCTTGTGCCCACCGTGATACGAACCCACGGCATCAAGTCTTCGCTGGACCAACTTCTTACGAGAACCCCCTTCTTGCGAAGCTTTTCGGTCAACTCAACCCCGGACTGTTGCGGATGTGAAGCAAGTAGGAAGTTGGCGTGGGAAGTTAGGACCCTAAACCCTAGCCCCTCGAGGCCAGCTTCCAACTCTTTGCGGTTCTCAATAATGGTTGCTGAGGCTCGCTGAAACCATACAGTGTCTGAGATTGCTGCGGCTGCAACTGCCTGCGCGTGCGCATCCACGGGGTATGAGTTAAATGAATCCTTAACGCGTCGAAGCCCTTCTATCAGTTCCCGCGCTCCAAGTGCATAACCTACTCTCAAACCAGCTAGTGCATGGCTCTTTGAAAAGCTACGGGTGATTAATAAATTATCGAATCGGCCAATAAGAGGCACGGCTGTATCTGCGCCAAAACCTTGATAAGCCTCATCGATAACGACCAAACGATTAGGGTTGGAGGCGCACAAGGCTTCGATATCCGATACAGAAACAGCCATAGCTGTCGGTGCATTCGGGTTTGGAAATACGACGGGACCGGACCATGAGGCCATTGCCTTGAGGTCGATAGACAGGTCCTCATTCATAGGCACGCGATAAAGGCCTTTGCCGAGTAGCTGTGCCCACACCGGATAAAATGTATACGTCATTGCCGGGATGGCTGGCTGCAACTCTTTATCAGAAAGAAAAGCAGTCCACGCAAAGGCTAATATCTCATCAGAGCCGTTTGCTACCAGAACATTTTCCTCAGCAAGATCACAAAAATCAGCGATCGCTTTTGTTAAAAAGCTTGAGTGGGGATCGGGATATTTGCGCAGCTGTTCAGGATCGATAGTACGCCCTGCCTCGAGTGCGGCTAAGGATGGCAACATCGCGTGCTCATTCGTATTAAGCTTTATTACGTCGCTGCGTTGCGCCTGCTCACCGGGCACGTAGGGTGATAAACGATTAAGTCTCGATGAAAAGAAGCGACTCATAGGAAGCAGTTCACAATGAAACAGAGTAAGCCACGAAGTGTATTCAGTTCGTGTCCCAATGTCAGCTTACTAAGTCCCGAACGGTGAGCGTATCTAAATGTCTTACATCGACGCCGCGGGTCAAAAAGATAACCTGTTCAGCAATGTTCACCGCATGATCACCAACGCGCTCAAGACTTTTCAAAATCCCCAGGTAAGCAAGCGATGCCTCTAATGTTTCCGGGCGCGCTTTAATCTCACTCTTCACCCAGTTTTTCGCCTCCGAATAGGCTTCATCAATGTCGTCATCCCGCAAAATTATCGTTGCGGCATCACTCACTTGTAACCGGGCGAAGCTATCGAGCGCATCCTTCAGAATTGAGTTAACCGACCTAGAGAGATCTCGAACTCTAGCGCTCGCCCCCTCTAAGGCTCCCCCCTCAGATAGCTCTATGGCTTGGCGGCCAATCTTAACCGCTTCGTCACCAATTCGCTCCAAGTCATTCGTTACCTTGATAATAGCGAGCACAAGGCGCAAATCGCCCGCAGCGGGTTGGCGCAAGACGAGGATACGAGTGCACTGCTCGTCGATAGAGCGCTCGAGTTCGTTAACCTCTATATCAAGTTCTATGGCAACTTCTGCGCGAGCGGAGTCTCCATCGAGCGCTGACTCAGTCGCATGCTCAATTTGCGACTCGACGAGCCCTCCCATGGTCATCAAATCGTTTCGAACGCCTTCTAATTCAGCGTTAAATTGTGCCGAGATGTGCACTCTTGGCCTGTCGGCTTGATTCATTTCAATTTCCCCCAGTGTCACCCGTAGCGTCCCGTTATGTAGTCCTCTGTCTCTCTACTTGTAGGAAACGTAAATATATTTTCAGTCAGTCCAAATTCGATTAATCGGCCACCATTCATGAAAGCCGTAAAATCTGATACGCGAGCAGCTTGCTGCATGTTGTGAGTAACGATGATTATGGTGAATGAATGTTTCAGTTCGTAGATCAATTCCTCAATTCGTAAAGTTGATATGGGATCAAGCGAGGAAGCAGGCTCGTCTAGCAACAGCACCTTGGGCTTAAGCGCTATTGCGCGCGCGATTACCAAGCGTTGTTGCTGACCCAGTGATAATTTCAGCGCGGAATCATATAGACGATCCTTCACCTCGTCCCACAAAGCGGCGGATCGCAAAGCTTGCTCAACCAACTCTTCTAGTATGCGCCGGCTTTTGACGCCACTCAGCTTCAGGCCATAGGCGACATTCTCAAAGATTGATTTTGGGAACGGATTAGGCCTTTGGAAAACCATACCAATCTGTCTTCTGAGCGTTGTTACATTTGTGCGCGAATCCAGGATATCCTCACCATCAAACAAAATCTGTCCGTCATAATTCACACCGTCGATAAGATCGTTCATGCGATTTAAACAGCGTAGAAGCGTTGACTTCCCGCAACCGCTGGCACCGATGATTGCGGTAACGGCACGCTCGGGAATGTCCAGCGATATGTCGATAAGTGCCTGAGGGTTATCTCTGTAACCTAACGACAAATGACTGATCTTTATCGCAGACGGATTCTTCCGCCCCGTCTCTGAGGTTTCTGAACCCCCTACAAATTGAAAGTGCTCATCCATAAACGGCCTCTCTAAAATGGGTTTGCCACTTCTTGTCTACCCAATACGAGAGCGCGGACGGCGATCGCAATAAGGTTCAAGCTTGATATCAAAAGAACGAGCACCAATGCTACGCTTGCTATCCAACCCAAGTCGCCAGGATCCACTCGATTAAACAAAACGGCATCAAACAGTTGGAAGCCCACGTGCATGAACTTTTGCTCTAATTCAATGAAGGGCAAACGTTCAGAAAACGGAAGCGAGGGAGCGAACTTGACCGCTCCAACCAAAAGCAATGGTGCCACCTCGCCAGCGGTTCTCGCGGTAGCTAGAATGAGTCCTGTGAATACGCTAGGCATAGCCGCTGGGAGTACTGCCTTGAAAACTGTTTCACCCTGTGTTGCCCCGAGTGCAACACTTGCCTCTCTTAAATCGCTCGGTAGCGCATCCAGCCCTTCCGTAACAGCCACAATCACAATGGGTAGGTTGAGTAATGCCATGGTCAGTGCGGCCCACAGAAGACCCGGTGTGCCAAAGGTTGGATTGGGCAACTGATCACTAAAAAACAATTGATCAACCTGCCCTCCCAGCCCGTAAACGAAAAAGCCGAGCCCGAAAACGCCATAGATAATTGCAGGAACCCCTGCCAAATTTGTAATGCTGATCCGGATAAGCTTCGTGTACCAAGTGGGACGTGCATATTCAGTTAGATAAAGCGCAGTAGCGACACCCAATGGTGCAACAAAAACCGTCATCAGGATCACTAACGCTAGCGTCCCAAAGATGGCGGGAAACACCGCCGAAATACCGTTCCCAAGGTCTGATCCGGTAAAAACAAGGCTGTATAACTTAGTGCTCCAATTCGCACCTTCCGGTCCTGAGCCGCCAATTAGCCAGGACAATGCGCTAGTCACGAGCAACAAGAACAAACCGCTCGAAATGAGAATAATCGTCGTCACCATTGAGGCGGATAGCCCAATCATGGCTAGCGATCGCAAGCGTTCCAGGCGCGAGCCAGTCAACTGCCGGTGTGTACTGGATAGAAATTTCTTATTGGCTTCAGACACCTTGCGTTTTCGCCTTTACACTATCTTTGATAATTTCGGCCAATGTATTCACTACGAAAGTAATCCCGAACAGCAACAAGCCCATAACAAATAGCACGTAATAATGGGAGGAATCACGCGGAGCTTCCGGTAGCTCGAGCGCCAGCGAAGCACTAACAGAGCGGAGACCCTCGAATACAGTGACATCGATTATGCTAGTGTTTCCCGACAGCATTAACAAAATCATTGTTTCACCTGCCGCGCGACCAAAGCCGATCATTATCGCCGCGATCATGCCCGGCAAAGCGAGTGGTAGCACAATATCCCGATAGCTCTGCCATGGAGTGGACCCCAAAGCCAAGGCTCCGGAAGCAAGATTCTTAGGCACTGAGTGAATCGCCTCCTCCGCCACCGAAAAGATTGTTGGTGTAATGGCGACACCCAGCACAAGGCCGACCAGCAGAGAGTTGAAGTACGCAAGTGTAATGCCTTGCCCCTCCAAGTATTCAACTAAACTCCCACCCGGTAGAAACCCCGATGCTGCAATCCCGGCCCAAGCACTCAAGAAGATAGCCGTTGCGACAACTGGAAGTAGCTTTAGTGGCCAATCATCAAGCGCATCAAGCCTCACCAACCTCAAGCCGGCACTGCGCATTGCAAATACGCCCAAAATGATAAAGAAAGGAAACAAGATTGCGATACCAATCAGACCGGTTAAGACAGTCTCAAAGACGGGAGCAATCCAAAAAAGTCCGATTGCACCGAGCACAACAGTTGGGAAAGCCGTCAACATATCAATCACAGGCCGAATGCGGCCTCGCTGCACTGGAGACATGAAAAAACCGACGTAAATTGCTGCGCCCAAGCTCAGCGGCGCACCTACTAACAACGCCAAGAACGCAGCTTTGAGCGTGCCAAACAAAAGAGGCGCTATTGAATATTTAGGTTCAGCCGCCTCGGACGATGGCAGGGGTAGCCACAAAAAGGTGGGGGCCGTATATCCCTCGTAATGAACCGGTTTGATCAGACGGCTCCAGGCACCGCCAATATCTGTAGTAGCAAATTCGAATAGCTCAGAACGCTCCCCGATAATGATGCGTAGGAGCGATGGCGACTCCCAAAACAAGCCCGAAGGTTTATCCGACAAGGCATACGTCAATTGCACTTGGGGATTTCGGAAATCAATAATGGTTAAGTTGCTCGGTTCAGACAACAATGCCAAAACCGCTAAACGTGGGTGACCTGCAGCCTTGATAACAGGAAGTTCCCATTCGATTTTTTCAACTAATTTACTCCATGGCGCATCGCCTTCACGCGTCGATGCCAAAAAGTGATGGTGGCTAATCACCCCGTCGGAAGCCGCTATTGCTACACCACGATTACTTCCAACAGCTGTCGCTGCAGACCAGACCTTAGGTAGATCCGTATTCTCAACCCGAAAACCGGTCAGTGAATTAACCCAAAACCACGATTCACCCACTACCCCTTCCAGAGACCAGTCACCAGCAACTGATAAGGAGACATTGCGCGTTGAATCAATAGGATCTTCCTCTAATTTTCCACCATAGGCTGAGGTCTTCAAGTCGGCCCCCAAAGGTGTGAGTGTGCTGGGTGCAAGAATCGGATAAGCGACGGTAACCATTTGTGCGAACATGCCGAACAACGAAAAAATCACCGCAAAGCCAGCGAAACGCACGATTAACCCTGCGAGAAACGATCGAATGGCGCGTGCGTTAACGACAGGCATTTGCTGCACCTATTAACGTTAGTGAGCTCCCCTCGTCTGGCAGGTTGAAACCGCTCTTCAGCAATATTTCAAGTCCTTCGTCGCTCGCTATAAACGTTAGAAAAGCGCACTCAGCGGACCCCTTAGCCACCTCAAGGCTGGTAGGGAGATACATGTACAGGCGTCGCTTAAATGGATAACTGGAGTCACTGGGGTAGACCAGTTTATTCTTTTCATCCATGACACTTAGCACTTTTATATCGCCATTAGCGTGCGTCATAGCAGAATAGGCGAGTGCCGACGGCAAACGGGCCACAGTGTTCGCAACTCCAGCACCACCGGGAATTTCATTGATGAAAACACCGGGATCACCCCCACAGAGTGCTCTACTGCGAAAGAACTGATAGGTACCTGAGGTAGCCGTTCGCCCAACAACTTGAATCCGTTGGCGACCAAAAGGGTGGCTTGCCGACAAATCTCGCCACGTCAAGATCCTCCCAATGGTTCCACAGGTTCCTGGCATTCCGAAAGTTCGTGCGATCATGTTTTTCGTCACATACTCGATTGGATTCGAGGGGTGGACAATAAACACAACCGCGTCCTCTGCGATCACGATCTCGGTCGGTTTTCGTCCCGTCTCGGCAATAAATGCTGCCACCTCGTCAGAGTTCATGGGGCGACTCATCGTGCCAACATTCGCAGTTCCCTGTTGTAAAGCCGGTGGGGCAGCTGCAGAACCTACGGCTTGAATCTCGACAGAGATCTCGGGATTCTTCGAATAGAAACGTTGGGTCCAGAGGGTCATTAAACCCGACAGCGTATCGGATCCAACAATGATCAGCGTGTTATTGGGGTTCCGCTCTGAATCAGCCGACGCTGTGTTTAGGCAGAGATTAACAGCAAGAAAGATGAGGCAACGTCTAAACAGTTTCATTTGGTTCAAAGACCAAGGAAAACGTCGAACCAGCACCTACTTTGCTCTCGATATTGAGTTCCGCATTGTGAGACAGCGCAACATGTTTGACGATCGCCAAACCCAGGCCAGTGCCCCCAGTTCTTTGGCTACGACTTTTATCTACGCGATAAAATCGCTCCGTCAGCCTCGGAATATGCACAGAGTCAATGCCATAACCTTTATCTATCACGTGTAGCGTTGGGCGACCCGCTTCGCACACCCACTCAACCCGCACGGGAGACTTAGGGTCGCTGTATTTCAATGCATTGACGACGAGGTTACTCACTGCACTGTGAAGCTCCATGGGATCGCCTAAAATCAGTCCTTCGAAGGATGTTGATAACGATATTTCTCTATCGGGCCATGCCGCGCTCAAGTCCCCAATGATCTCGGATACTACCTCACGCATATCCACCGATGAGGTTTTATCTGAATGCTCGATAGACTCAATACGAGACAACCAAAGAAGATCTTTCAGCAAAACCTCCATTCGCACAACTTGCATGTCCATTTGCGCCAATGGCCGTCTAATTTTCTCAGCAATTGATGCATCCAGCGACTGCAAATTCTCCACATATCCCTTCAACACCGTCAGTGGCGTCCTCAATTCATGGGAGACATTCCCTACAAAATCACGGCGCATCATCTCAAGCTTGTGCTGCTCAGTAATATCTTTGACAAATATAAGCCTGTCACCGCCCCCAAAAGTGGTTACCTCTACCTGAAAGCACCGCTCCTGTTCCGGCGTGGGGGGTAGGCGAAGAGGCACGTCATGGTCGGTTGTCGCTAAATAGTCTGCGAAGGCCGGTGAGCGAATTAGATTCACCAAAGGGCGGCCCGCATCGTTGTCTATACTAATATTGAGTAAATGAGCAGCGGCATCGTTGGCCCAGAAAATATTGCCACGCGGGTCGATTATAATTGCAACATCGCGCAGAGATTTTAGGGCGTCCTGAAGATATTCAATCGACGACTCCAATCTCCCTTGGGCTTCCCGGCTCTGCCGTTGCAAACGGTATATATGGTCAAACAAGCGCCCCCAAATACCCCGCGCATCCGGAGGCGGAGACTCCGTATTATCAAGCCAGAGCTCAACGCGATATAACTGATAACCCCAATACATGAGAACGATGCTTAGAGCTATAACGAGAAACACAAAGGGATATCCAAGCCAGTAGCCGAAGCCACCTGAAGCCAGTATTGCTAGCGGCGTGCGAAGAGGTGCACGCCTAATGGGGCGCATAATCGTCACCCAGCAATCACACCCTTTGTCGAGAACCGATAGCCAGTTCCGCGAACAGTCTGTACGAGATCACTATAATCTTTTATGCCACCCTCCAGCGCTTTTCTAAGGCGTCGGATATGGACATCAACGGTTCGCTCCTCAACGTACACGTTGGCGCCCCAGACATGATCTAACAGCTGGTTGCGGGTATAAGCCCGCTCAGGGTGCGACATGAAAAATTGTAGTAAGTTGAATTCTGTTGGGCCCATTTCAATAGGCTGATTAGCCACGAATATTCGTCGGCTATCCATATCGAGCAGGAGGTCTTCGACCTCGAGACGGTCTCGCTGCTCACCACCTGCGGCCCGCCTTAACTGTGCCTTTATGCGCGCGATCAACTCTCGGGGGGCGAAAGGCTTCGTAACGTAGTCATCAGCACCCACATCTAAGCCCTGTATGACGTTATCCTCAGCGGCTTTCGCCGTGAGCATGATAACCGGGATTTCGGCGGTCGCATCGTTTCGCTTTAGGCGCCTGAGCAACTCCAGGCCGCTGCCACCAGGAAGCATCCAGTCAAGTAATACGATCGCAGGACGTTCGTCAACGACAAGCCGATGAGCGTCTTGAATATTCTCCGCCTCAATACACTCGAAATCGGCGATTTCCAGGGCCATTCGCAACATGTCACGAATAGAAAATTCGTCGTCGACAATTAAGACCTTCTTCGCTGTCATGCTTCCAATCCTCTAGCTACGCGCCTATTAAATGAAAAAAAAATGACAGAAAGGTTACGGCGCCTACCACCAACTGAACCATCCTTTGTCTATCAGCTCGTCCTGACAGGATGCGAGCTGACGGTTATAGAGGTTTGCTCTTTTTTCGACCTTCTTCGCGACGTCAACCAGCCAGGGTTTAGAGCGATAAGTCCCCCGTTTATAACCGCCGTGACCCTCGTGATACGCGAGGTACAACCTAAAGGCGTCGTCCTTCGCAATACCGTTCGTTTTATTGGTTGTGTGGTTGTACCAACCCACAAAATCAATCGCATCGTCAAAGTCGTCCCGGTCTGCACCATGATTACCCGACTTGGTTTTATACCACTCCCAGGTACTGTTCTTGGCCTGCGAATATCCGTAAGCATCACTAGGCCGCGGACCTGGAATGAAACCCCAGATTTGCTTTCGCGGCGGCTTTGCACCGGCAACGAAGCGGGATTCCTGATGCATGAACGCCATCATGACTGACACCGGCACACCCCATTTCTGACGCGACGCCAGAGCCTCCTCGTACCAGCCATCTTTATCTCTGAAAATATCGCAAACATTGTCTAGCTTTGACGGTGGTTTAGTTGCGCAACCAGCAACTGCGATGACAACCAGTAACATGAACAGCTTACGGCATTGCTTCATTGCACTATCTCGCCTACCTCGCCTACGAGAGTCAAAAACGCTTCCTCATCGACAATTTTGATACCCAACGATTGCGCCTTGCTTAGTTTAGAACCTGCACCCGGGCCCGCCAGGAGAACATCTGTCTTTTTACTGACGGATCCGGACGTTTGACCACCCTGCCTTCGAATCAGACTTCCCGCTTCGTCTCTCGACATGGATTCAAGTTTGCCTGTAACCACCCATGTCTGACCAGCAAGAGGTCCGTCAGTGGCAACTTGAATATCTTGGTTATCCCAATGAAGCCCAGCGTCCAAGAGCCTTTTAATCAGGCGTTTGTTCTGTTCTCCCGCAAAGAACCGATGGATATGAGCAGCAACAATAGGACCGACATCGTCCACTTCTTCCAGCGCCTCTCGCGATGCCTGCATCAATGGAACGAGGCCGCCAAAGTGAGCAGATAAATTACGCGCTGTTGCCTCACCCACCTCGCGTATCCCCAGAGCGTAGATAAATCTTGGTAACTCCGTTTTCTTGCTTGCCTCAATGGCCGTAAGCACCTTTTGTGCCGACTTTAACCCCATCCGTTCGAGGCTCGCGAGGGTGTCGTGGCTCAGTGAATAGAGGCCTGCAACGTCACTTATTAATCCCTCATCGAAAAGCTGATGGAGCAGTTTCTCACCCACACCATCGATATCCATCGCCTTACGCGAAACATAGTGTTCGAGAGCTGCTTTTTGCTGGGCGGGGCAACCTGCTGAGTTCTCACACCTCACTGCCGCCTCCTCGAGATCGCGCGTGAGCGTTGATCCACAATCTGGACAGCTGGTTGGAAAGGTGATTTTTTGCAGCGACTCCGTCCGACGCTCCGCTAGCGCGCGAACGATCTGAGGAATCACATCTCCGGCACGTCGAACAATGACATGATCACCAACGCGCACGTCGAGTCGAGCAATCTCATCGGCGTTATGCAACGTTGCATTACTTACAGTTACCCCACCCACGAAAACCGGCTCCAAACGCGCAACTGGCGTTACGGCTCCGGTGCGACCCACCTGAAAATCAACACCAACCAGCCGCGTAACTTCCTCTTGCGCTGGAAACTTCCGAGCGATTGCCCATCGTGGTGCACGAGCAACAAAACCGAGTGCCTGTTGTTGCTCGTAGCTATCGACCTTGATCACGACACCGTCGATATCAACGCCTATAGCGTCGCGCTTTTCGAGTATGCGTGCCACATAATCTTCAGCCGCTTCCCAGCCATCAACACGTTCGATGAGATCTGATGTTTTAAACCCTAGCTCATTCAGATAACTGAGCGTCTCCCTATGTGAGACAGGCAGCGCTGCTTGCTCTGAGAAGCCCACAGAATAGGCCATAAAGACCAGGGGGCGCGTGGCTGTTATTCGAGGATCGAGTTGCCGCAGACTTCCCGCAGCCGCGTTTCTAGGATTTTGGAACACTGACTCCCCTCGCGCGATCAGCTGTTCATTCATGTCAGCAAACTCTGCTCGTGGGATAACAACCTCACCACGAACCTCTAGGACAGAAGGCGGATCACCGAGGGGTAACCGTAAAGGGACCGTGCTAATCGTCCGCGCGTTTTGGGTGATGTCCTCCCCCACTGTACCGTCACCCCGGCTTGCGGCATGCAGAAGGACACCGTTTTCATATACCAAGCTCAGCGCCACGCCATCGAGCTTGGGTTCACAGCAAAAAGAGATCTTGGAAACGTGAAGCTTCGCCGCATTACGCGCCTCAAATGCCTGTAAATCCTCGCCACTGAAGGCGTTGTCTAGGCTGAGCATTGGCAGTTTGTGAGCAATACTCTGAAATGCACTTAGTGGCTTATCGCCAACACGCTGTGTGGGCGAGGTTGGTAGCAAAAACTCAGGATTCGCAGTCTCCAATTCGCGCAGACGCCGCAGCTCACGGTCATACTCAGCATCACTAGCAATAGGGTTATCGTCACGATGGTATGCAAGCGACCAAGCATCCAGCTTGGTTATCAGTGCTTTAATCTCCTCTGCAACATCACGCATTACCGAGACTCGATTCTACACTTCGCTTCAAATTCTCTTATCGACTGCCGTAATCGCTCGACGTGTTGTTTAGTGAGAACGCTTCGCGTTTCGTCGAAAACATCACCCCCCAAGTTCTCAGCGACAGTTTGTGCTGTCTGAAGCATGAGATCAAAAGCACGGGTCATTTCTTGGGGACCGGGTAACGTCAGGAAAAACATCAAACCTTTGGTCGCCAGTGTTTCCATACCCTCTAAGTCAAAAACGCCAGGTTGCATCATATTGGCGACGCTAAACTGGATAACAGGCGTCCCCTCTGCCACCTCAGTGAAGTGAAAGAAGTCCATATCGCCAAAGCGCAAACCGCAGCCGAGCAACGTTCTGAGAACGTCATCTCCTGAGAAACCCTCCTCGGCTCTGGCAACTACGTTTAGTGAGTAGACTTGTGTATTTTCATGCCGCGGAAGTCGAGCGGTCTGCCCGCCGACTGGCACTGCTTCAATCTCGTCAAGCCAATCAACCGTGCCCGGTTTTTCCTTCATTGGCACGGGCTCCTCTTGAGGCTGTTGCGCTTCGGCGACCTCAAAAATATGACTGGACACAAACATCGAATCACGGTCCGAAGCAGGTTTGGACCCCTGTTCTAACGACTTATCAAGACTGCCGAAAGTCGGTTCCTGACGGCCCAAAATCCGGGCACCGCCATGCGGTAGCTCTATAGCTGTGCGGTCCTGTGGATCGGGAACTGGCGTGTCTACACGCACCACACGCGCATTCATCTTATAACCTTCACGTCGACGGCGGCGCACGCTGAATAAGAGTGCGACACACAGCACAAAAACCAGAAACAGGGCCAATGCTGTTTCAATTGTTACGGCAGATAGCAGCCCAGACATCGCTTTCAACCCCCTAGCTTGCTGCCAATCTCGCAGCTTCCTCAATATCAACCGTCACCAGTCGGGAGACTCCTGGCTCGTGCATGGTGACACCCATCAGCTGTTCAGCAGCCTCCATGGTGATTTTATTGTGTGTGATGAATACAAACTGGACCTTCCTCGACATTTCAGACACTAAGCGCGCATAGCGGCCAACATTTGCGTCATCCAGTGGCGCATCCACCTCGTCCAACATACAGAAGGGCGCTGGATTCAACTGGAAGATAGAGAACACGAGCGCAATCGCAGTCATTGCCTTCTCGCCACCTGATAGTAGATGGATTGTGCTGTTCTTTTTACCTGGAGGGCGCGCCATGATGGTAACACCGGTATCGAGGAGGTCATCACCGGTCATTTCCAGACAGGCGGTGCCTCCGCCAAAGACTCTCGGAAACAACTCACTGAACCCCGCATTTACTGTATCAAAAGTATCTTTGAACCGACTGCGCGTCTCTTTATCGATTTTCTTGATGGCGTTCTGCAGCGTTTCCAGAGCCGTTCGCAAATCATCATCCTGCGCATCAAGATATTGCTTACGCTCTTCCGCTCTGCTCGTCTCGTCAATTGCCGCCAAGTTGATTGGACCAAGGCGATGAATTTTGGCACCCATACGTTCGACCCGGACCTGCCACTCGCTTTCGTCTGCCTCTTCCGGTAACAACGCCTCGGCTTGCTCGAGCGTCGTCTCTAGCTCTCTCAAGGCGGCATCGATTTGCTCAATGCGAACTGCCGTTTCCGCCAACTTCAGGCGAGCTCCTTCGCTCCGTGTCTGAACTCCAGCAACGGCTTGCTCAGCTTGCATTCGGATCTGCTCTCGTTCACGCAGTGCGTTCTCCAGCTCCGATAAACCCTGACGTGCCTGTGTCAGCTGAGTTTCCACACCCAGGCGCTTCTCAAGCAACTCGCTGAGCTCGTACTGCGCCTCACGATCAGGATCTTCCTCGGTAGGCATTTCATTTCGAATCGAAGCCTCCCTCTGCTCGTAAGTTTCTAACTGTTGACGAGCGCGCTCAATTGACTGGGCAAGCGCCTCTCGTTGCGTTAGCAGCTCTCGATGTCGAACCTCACTTCGATTGAGCGCAACATCTGCCTGTTGTTTTGCCTGGCGACATTGCCGAACATGATCACGGGCGGCCTGCCGCTGGTCTTCCAACTCCTCTCGGGATGTCTCGTCTGATGCCACCTGTGAACGCGCACGACCCAACATTTGAGTCGCCTCTTCAATCACCGCCTGCTCTTCGGATACCCGCACCTCGGCATCCAATAAATCCTGTTTTAATTGTGACTCGCGCGCTAATCGCTGTTCTTTCTCAGTAATAAGTGCACGCTTTTGCGATGCGAGCTGCCCTACTTTTTGCTGCGTTGATTGCAAAGCTTCTTGGCGAACATCAATATCTTGCTCCAAATCAGCGCGCTGCTGTCGAAGCGATAGTAAGCTCTTATCAACCTCTGCAAGAGCGGTAGAAACCTTCTCGAGCCTTTCTGAAATTTCGGTAAGCCGGCCTTGCCGTGCGATCATTCCTTGTTCAGCGTCAGCTTGAGTCCTTGATCGTATCCAGGATCTACCTACCCACAACCCATCCTTAGACACCACAGACTCGCCATCACTCAGCGCTAAGCGTTCAGCCATGGCCTGCTGCCATGTTTCAACAACGCGAATACCCGCGAGCGCATAGGTAATGCCGACTGGCCCTTTAATGTAGTGGGCCAGCATCGTAGTGTCAGCGTTACTCTCCGAGGTCGCAGCATCAATCATTGATAAGCCCGCGGGAGGCTGCACCGGGTCTGACTTCAACTGCTCCAAATCTACGCCCGCCGAGGACACCCATGCACCTAAGACCAGGTCAGCTGCCGCTTCATATCCGCTTGCAACTGACACCAACTCCAGTAAAGAGCTGCCTTTGGTTGATAACATCGCCTGCAACCAAGCGTTTACTTCAGCCTGAGCTTGCTCATCCTTAGCATCTGCTTGCAGTGCCTCCAACGACGCCTTCTGACCCGCTAGCACTTGCGACTGACGTCGCAATTCGTCCTGTTCCTCGCGCTTTTTACCAAGCTGGTCGCGGGAGCCCGATAACGCTTGCCGAGACTTCTCGAGTTCATCACGTTGAAGCATTGCCGCCGCCTCTGCCTCCAACAGTGACTCGACAATCGCATCCACCGATTTTGTTTCTTCATGGCCTGATAGGGACTCAAGCTCTTGCTTAATTCGATCGAGTCGTTGACTCAATGTCGCGAGGTTCCGCTCAGCGTTGGCCTTACGACCTTGTTGAACCTCAACTTGCTGCTTAGGAAGCGCCGCTTGCTGCGTGAAGTTTTCCCATTTGCCATCAGCCGTTTGCGCGGCCTTCTCAGCCTCCAACAGCAGGGCATCAACCCGCACCACCTCATCACGCTCACGAGCAAGTGTCGGCTCTATTGATGACAGTGCTTCAGCGAGTTCGGTCAGCCGCTGACTGTCAGAATCTACCAACCCGAGCTCTCGCTGCTTCCCTTCGAGCGTCTGCTCGAGATCCCGCGCTAGCGAGTCACGGCGTTGTTTTGCAAACTTGATTGTCTGCTCTATGCGGCTCACCTCGCTTCCGAGGGCATAGAACGCCCCCTGCAGATCGCTGGTCGAAGCATTAGCGTCGGTGATTTGCTGACGCAGCGATTCTATCTCCGAAATTGATGAAGACACCTGCGCTTGATATCGCTCTCGCTCGGTTGCGAATTCATCGATCTCACGCTGCGCACGCGTTGCAACGTTATTTTGCGCCCGACGTTGCAAGACTAATAGCTGCGATTTTAGCTCGCGCTCTTGTTCTTTATATTCACCATATCGCTCGGCCGATTGCGCCTGACGCTTTAGGTGAGACAAGTTGCGCTCCAACTCCTCACGTAGATCAGTCAAGCGATCAAGGTTATCCAACGTACGCTGCATGCGATTTTCAGTTTCGCGGCGGCGCTCTTTGTACTTGGAAATGCCTGCAGCTTCCTCGATATAAACCCGCAAGTCCTCAGGACGTGACTCAATCAAACGGGAGATCATGCCCTGCTCAATGATCGCGTAGCTGCGAGGCCCTAAGCCTGTTCCCAGGAAAATGTCGGTGATGTCGCGACGGCGACATTTATTTCCATTGAGAAAATAATCTGAGGTTCCTTCGCGGCTGACGACACGGCGCACTGAAATCTCATTGTAGGCTGCGTATTCGCCCCCGACCTTGCCTGTCGAGTTATCAAACAACAGCTCGATTGACGCCTGGCCCACAGGCTGACGATGTGTCGTCCCGTTAAAGATGACGTCTGTCATGGACTCGCCGCGCAGGGTCTTGGCTGAGCTTTCCCCCATCACCCACCGAACGGCATCAATAATGTTGGACTTACCACAACCGTTGGGACCTACGACTGCGCACATATTGCTCGGCAGCGTTACCCGAGTCGGATCAACGAATGATTTAAAGCCTGCGAGAGAGATGGACTTTAAGCGCATTTACCCTAGAATCCCGGCGCGAATTGGCGCCACAGCTTTATTATTAAAAACACAAGATGTAGTGTACCCACAAAGCCCAGCTAACACTATATGCAGAGGCGAACTTATTTCGAGATAGCGCGAATTGTGATCTCAGCCACGCTATTTACACCCACTGGAACACCGCGCAGCTCTCCTGCGAAACTTGCGTTTTTGAGCCCTGGCTGCCCCGTGGGTGAGACCTGCACCTCCACATCCACCTCCGCGAGCGCTGAGAGCTTCTGACCCGCCATACTATTTTCGTCTGACAGACTGACTACTATGGGCCAGGTGCTTGTAGGCACACGCGTCACAGCGGTCGGCATGCGCGCGGCACTGCCTGCGGGGCGGGCGATCACGAAAACGGTCTGCCCTGTTAAGGCACTCTCTTCGACACCTTCGGGTATTGAAACTGAGACCACTACACGAGCTACTGATGAGACGGCCGATGTTGTTTCAAGCACGGGCTCACCCGTATCCGTTGACGACAAACGCGACTCCGCCTCCGCGATGGCACTGATCATCAACTGGTGCCCCTCTGAGCCCGGTATCTCAAGGTCCCTAAGCACGCGCATATAGCCAATAGCCTCTTGGTAACGTTCTGCACCAAAAGACCCCATCGCCAGCGTCGCTAACGCTGATTTCTGCCTAGGGTCGCCCGCGAGCGCTTGCTCAGCGCGCTTTCTTGCACGCTCCGTCAAAACCTGACCCGCTGCGACAAACTCAGCTTGCGCAGCGCGCCCTAGCACGTCAGGGGCGTTGGGTGCCTCCTCCAAAATAACCTCAAACCTTTCGAGAGCACCTGCAGCGTTACCGGTCGCAACATAGTATTCGCCTAGCAGCGATTGATAATCCAAATTACCGGGCCTCGCAGTGGAGCGCGCTTCGATTCTGGCAATAAGTGCGGTTACATCCTCGGGCGTAGCTTCATCGAGCGAGGCTATTGCTCGTGTAATTTGGACATCCTCGTAGGCCCCCAGAAAGTCGTAAAGTCCAATAGTTCCAATAACGACAAGCCCTGCCAACGCGACCTGATATCCGGGCCGCGAGGAGGCCGGCGCAACTAGAGCCGTTCCTTCAACTGACTCAACCCTACTCTCTTTGTCGTCCCAAACCCGAAGCTGGGCGTCTGACAAGAGATCTTCGTCACCGGTCTCCGCTCGCCGAATAGCCAGCCAATCATCAACCGTCTCCCCCTCAAGCTTTCGACGCCATATCATTGGCAATACGACGACGAATAAAGTTGCCAAAGCGCAAAGCGCAGTTATGACGGGCCACAACTCTGTCATTCTGATTCATCACCGTATTTTTCACGAAGTTGCCGCGCACGTGCCTCATTGGACTCCACAGTTGTCTCTTTGCGATCGCCACGAATCTGCAACCAAAGGACAGTAAGCGCCATAAGAAACAAAATAAGTGGTGCTGACCAGAGCCAGAAGGTGTTGTTGTCGACACCAGGTCTGTAGCGGACAAACTCGCCGTAGCGATCTACCAAATAGACGATAATCTCTTCGTCGCTGGCACCGGCCTCAAGTTGCTCGTGCACAATGGCTCTAAGATCGCGGGAAATTGGTGCATTCGAGTCGGCGATATTCTGATTCTGGCACTTCGGGCAGCGCAGCTCTTGGCTTAGGGCTTTGTAGCGGAGCTCGAGCTCCGGCTCGCTGAACTCGTAGGTTTCAATGACGGCGAAGGCGTTGAGCGACGCCAAAGGAATCAGCAAAACAAAAAAGAGCCACCGTGACATCACTCTGCCTCAAAAAAAGGTTGAAGTTGTTCTACCCAAACCTGCTCATCGACAACACCCACATGCCGGTGACGAATGATGCCGTCTGCGTCGATAACGTATGTTTCGGGCGCACCATAGACCCCAAGATCGAGACCGAACGCTCCATTTTGATCGACGATGGTTTCCGCATAGGGATCTCCCAAATCAACCAACCACTGCGATGCTTTAGCCGGTTCGTCTTTATAGTTCAGCCCATAAATAGTGACGCCCTGCTCTGCCAGTTGAAGCAAATAAGGATGTTCAACGCGGCAGGAAAAGCACCACGTCGCCCAGACATTAATCAATGCGGGCTTGCCTCGCCAGTCCTCAGGACTGCGAGTTTCGGCGGAGTCAAGAACAGGCAAGCTGAACGTTGGAACACTTTTGCCAAGCCGCGCTGACGGCAGCTCTGTCGGATCTAGCGAAAGTCCTCTCACTAGCAGCAAGACCAGGATCAAGAACGCGCCCAGCGGAAGAAACCGTTTAAGCAGCAAGTGCCTCGTCTCCCCTCATAGTTCGTCCAGCGGATACTCTCCGGTATCGTCGATCAAACGCGGTAGTCAAACCACCCAAACCTATCATCAATGCGCCAAACCAAATCCAACGAATGAGGGGTTTGTGCTGAACTCGCACAGACCAAGCGCCGTCGCCGAGGGGCTCGCCAAGTGCAATGTAGAGGTCCCGCATCACTCCAGCGTCTATTGCCGCCTCGGTCATGATTTGTCCGCTTGCAACATAACGCCGTTTCTCAGGCATGAGGTCTGATAATGATGCACCGTTATATGTTACTGCAAAGACACCTCGGTCGGCCGCGTAATTTGGGCCTTCAACGACGGTAAGCCCGGTAAGCTCGAAGCGATATCCATTCAACTCAACCGTGTCCCCAACCTCCATCCGCAGGTCACGCTCTGCGCTGAACTGGGTAACAAAAACAGCACCAACGATGGTGAGAGCAAAACCCGCATGCGCCACCAACATTCCGAGATAAGAAGGCGTCAGCCGTGCCATTACTGCTGTTGCACCATTGACACCACGCATGCGCTGCTGGAGGTCGCGCGCCAGACCAATTAAAAGCCATCCAGCCAGTAATACAGCAAGCGACGCCCAAATATTCACCTCACCGACCCCCAAATAGGGTGCGACGATGGCGACAGCCAGACACACAGCACCTGGAAGCATTATTTCGTTCAGCCAGCGCTTGGATGAGTCTGACTTCCAGCGCGATATGGGGCCTAACGCCATGAAGGGGGCAAGCAAAGCCATGGCAGGCACGAACACTGCATTAAAATAAGGCGGGCCAACGGAGTATTTGCCCTGTCCCAGCGCATCCATGAGGAGTGGGAACAATGTCCCGAGCAAAACGACAATCGCCGAAACAGCGAAAACCAGATTGTTTGCAAGCAATAACGACTCTCGAGACTCAAGTCGATAATTGATCGGGCTGGCAACAGTGGGGGCGCGAAACGCGTAAAGCGTGAGCGAACCACCAACAACCAAGACCAAAAACACCAGAATAAACAAGCCACGCTCGGGATCTGCTGCGAAAGCATGGACGGAGGTTAAGACGCCTGATCGAACTAAAAATGTTCCCAACAGCGACAGTGAGAAGGCGGATATAGCAAGCAGGACCGTCCAAGACCGGAATAGCCCCCGCTTCTCCGTCACAGCAAGACTGTGAACAAGCGCAGTACCCACCAACCACGGCATAAAGGACGCGTTCTCAACAGGGTCCCAAAACCACCAGCCACCCCAACCAAGCTCGTAGTAAGCCCACCAGCTACCTAACATAATGCCCAGCGTCAAAAACGCCCAAGCAACGTTCGTCCAAGGACGCGACCATTTAGCCCAAGCCGCATCCAAACGCCCGCCCATCAACGCAGCTACCGCAAACGCAAACGGGACAGCAAGCCCAACGTAGCCCATATATAAAAGTGGGGGATGAATAATCAGGCCCGGATCCTGGAGCAACGGGTTTAAATCATTGCCTTCAGCCGCCACCCCCGGAAGCAACCGCTCGAAGGGGTTTGAAGTAAATAGCGAGAAGGCAATAAAACCGACTGCAATGAGGCCGAGCACACTCAAAACCCGCGCAAGAACCACGAGCGGCAGACCTCGACTGGCAACGGCAACGGCCAATGCCCAAGCACCAAGAATCCATACCCAGAGCAACAACGAGCCTTCGTGGTTGCCCCAGACCGACGAAAATTTATAAATCTGAGGGAGCAGCGAATTGGAGTTACTAGCGACGACCTTGACCGAGAAGTCGTCCTGCAAAAACACTACGCTTAAGCACGCGAACGCTATGCTTAGAAAGACAAACAAGCCTGTAGCCAAACTTGGCGCTAAATTCATAGCCCAACGCTCGCCCCGCCACGCACCGACCATTGGTACGACCCCCAAAAGGGTTGCTAGGCATAAAGCGATAATCAGTGCAATTTGGCCCGCCTCAGGTATCACTCAGAGGACTCCCCGGCCTTGGCCTTCTCCAGCGCCTCTGCCACTTCAGGCGGCATATAGTTCTCATCGTGCTTCGCAAGAACCTCACTCGCCGTAACAACACCGTCGGCACTCAGAACACCCGTGGCAACAACGCCTTCTCCTTCTGCGAAAAGATCAGGCAAGATCCCGTCGTAGGTTACCGTGACAGAATGAACAAAATCGGTGACCTCAAAACGGGTCTCCAGTCTATCCGCGGCACGCTCGACACTGCCATCCACCACCATGCCACCCACTCTAAGTTTTCGATCGATAGGCGCCTCGCCCGCAGCAACCTCAGAGGGCGAGTAAAACAGATTGATGTTGCCACTGAGCGCATAAGCAATGAGCCCAATGGTGGCGCTTGATAACACCACAATAGCAAGCGCAACGACTAACCGCTGCTTACGTTTGGGGTGCATCGACCACCTCGCCGGCTCGATTGCCGTTCCTTGATTCCATTGATTTCGGCGGCTGGCCTGAGGATGCTCGTCTAATTTCGCTCTGCAACCGCCTAGTAGCAGAGATAGGCCTGAGGAGGATAACCATTACGACTACCAGTGCAATCGCATAGGCACTCCACACATAGGGGCCGTGCCCACCCATCGTCATCGCATCAGAAAAAGAATCAAATTGCATTAATCAGCCAACCTCTTTACCAACCACGACGATCTCACATGCTCTTCGGTCAGCATCTGCCTCAAATTAAGCATCATCAAGAGCGCAAACAGCGCATAAAACGTTACGATCATGCCGAATAACGGGTACAGCATTGACGCATCTATTGCTGACTCTCCGGTAAACTTGATCGAAGCGGGCTGGTGCAGTGAATACCACCAATCAACCGACTTATAAATGATTGGGATGTTAACGGTGCCAACCAAACTCAGGATCGCGCACGCTCGTGCCGCAACTGCCTTATTTTCGTAAGCCTGAAACAGCGCGATCACACCCACGTAGAGAAAAAACAGGATTAACATCGAGGTCACGCGTGCATCCCAAACCCACCAGGCACCCCAAGTCGGCTTACCCCAAATCGCCCCGGTTATTAGCGCGATCGCAGTAAAGGCAGCGCCAATTGGAGCCGCAGCTCTCATCGCTGTTTCAGCAAGCTTAATCCGCCAAACGAGGCTTACGAGTCCGGCACAGGCCATTACATAATAGCCGGCAAGTGACACAACCGCGGTGGGCACATGGATGTAAATAATTCGGTAAGAATCGCCCTGCTTATAGTCCGTGGGCGCGTACAGCAGTCCCCATACACTACCCACTAAAAGAGCCAAGACGGTCAGCGGTAACAACCAAGGAATGACACGGTCGCAAAACCGATATACCCAGGGTGGAGAGCCAAATTGATGAATAATGCGCCACATGACTAAAGTATATAGGGTAAATTCAGTAAAAGGAGCTTCAGAGCTCCAAAGACACTCTCAGTCCTGCCGCAATCGCCACAGGGGCTAGTACCAATCCACCTGTAACGCCTGCCCCCAAAAGAGCGAGCGCCACTGTGGGGTCGCCTTGGTTGACCGCCTCCTCTAAGGCACGACTTCCTGCAATCAAAATGGGGACATAAAGCGGCAGAATCAAGAGTGCCAGCAGAATACCGCCCCGCTGGACACCCACGGTCAGCGCGGCGCCAACACCTCCGATTAAGAGCATGAGCAGTGTACCCATAAGTAAGCTCGCGATAAGCGTGGGCGCTGCCGCCAAAGGAAAGCCCAGCATCAGCCCAAAGATGGGTGAAACCAGGCTCAAAATCATACCACTCGCCAGCCATGCAGCTACGAGCTGCGGGACGACGGCAACTGCAAGCGGTATCGGCGCCATCGCCAACTGCTCCAAACTACCATCGTCGAAATCATCAACGAAGAGGCGCATGCAGATCATGAGATTTGCAAGCAATGCGACGACCCACAGGATCCCCGGCGCTAAAACCGCCAACTGGTCGGGGTCAGGCCCTAAGCCGAGAGGGAATAGAATGACGACAAGTAAAAAGAACAGCAGCGGGTTGACAATTTCGCCTGGCGAAGCGACGAGCAAACGAAGGTGTCTGCGAGTTTGAACCCACAAAAATCGTGTCATATCGAAGTCTTGATATTCACTCGACTCCTTGCTCTGCACTTTACTCGGCACCTCAATCGCCACGGAATTGCTCCAAGTCGATGACGTTTAACTTGTCACCGACATCCGCGGGCTGGTGGCTGGTAAACACCACGGCACCGCCAGATTCCGCATGCTCCATAAAACGCGCTTCAAGCACTTTAACGCCGTGAACATCCAAGGCAGTAAAAGGCTCATCGAGAAGCCAGAGCCGCCCACTGGGTAGAAATAAACGCGCCAGTGCCACGCGGCGTTTCTGCCCCGCAGACAGTCTACCCACTTGCGCCTCCTCGTAGCCCTGCAATTGGACTCGAGCTAGAGCCTCGTCCACTTCCGTGACATTAGGCTTAGCCGTACCCGAAGGATGGGACAATAAATTCTCCCGTGCCGATAGTGTAGCTTTGAGTGCGCTCGCGTGGCCCGAGTAAAGAACGCCTTCGCAACGATCAATCAACCCAAAGACTTCAACACGTGCGAGCCCGGCCATCGCCCTCAGGAGCGACGTTTTTCCCACTCCGTTACCGCCACGTAACTGCCAGATTTCACCCGACTTTACCGCGAGGTTCACGCCTCGCAATAACTGACGAAACCCTTTATTTATGGAGACATCACTTACTGACAGCAACGTCTCGCTCACAATGACACCGTTTTTATGAGCGGGAGTGAGACATCCTCTTCGCTCTCCCGCTGAAGTGACAAGGTCTCAAAATCGAATAGGTCTCTGTCGGCCAGCTGCGACGGCGACACATTGTTCAGTGATTTAAAAATCGTCTCCGTACGACCGGGGTACTGTTTCTCCCAGTCGTTGAGCATCTTCTTGATTTCCACCCGCTGTAGATTCTCCTGGGAACCGCAGAGATTGCAGGGAATGATGGGGAATTGTTCCTGCGCTGCATAGCGCTCAATGTCGCTTTCCTTACAGTAGGCGAGCGGTCGAATGACAATGTTTTGCTTGTCGTCGCTTAATAGTTTGGGCGGCATGGCCTTTAGCTTTCCACCAAAGAACATATTAAGGAAAAGCGTCTCAACAATATCATCGCGATGATGCCCTAACGCTATTTTGTGCGCGCCGATCTGCTCGGCGAAACCGTACAGGGTGCCGCGTCGCAATCGACTGCAGAGTCCGCAGGTGGTTTTACCATCGGGAATGACTGAGCGAACAACGCTGTAAGTATCGCGCTCCAAAATGTAGTAGGGAACGCCCATCCCCTCGAGGTACTCTGGTAGAACATGCTCTGGAAAACCTGGCTGCTTTTGATCGAGATTTACTGCAATAATCTCAAAATCAATCGGTGCGCTGCGCTGCAGATGGAGCAAAATGTCCAGCATGGTGTACGAGTCTTTTCCCCCAGACAAACACACCATGACACGATCACCTGCCTCGATCATGTTGTAGTCAGCGATCGCCTGCCCTGTCAGTCGGCGAAGGCGCTTACGCAGTTTATTCTGGTTGTACGAGGCCTTGCGCGGATCACCATTGGGTGATCCAGCTGAGAGCGAGTCCGCGCCCTTGGGTACGTGCTCTTGAACCAGATTGTTGGGCTGAGACATGCAGAAATCGCCGCGTCAAAACGTGGATGATAATTGCCCCGGTCGCACATCGCAAAATTAGCGACTTGAATACAGGTAATTGGACGGTAAAACGTACTTGCAGTTTGTCGCCGAGACCACGAGAATTCGCGTCGCAACTTTGTCCATACAGAGCGGCCTAGCGTCGTTTACCCGAGGAGAGTCAAATGAAAACACCTGTAACAGTTACTGTCACCGGCGCAGCCGGACAAATTGGTTATGCACTGCTTTTCCGCATTGCATCAGGTGCCATGTTGGGTAACGACCAGCCCGTAAGGCTCAATCTACTTGATATTACGCCCGCGCTTGATGCGCTCGAAGGCGTGAAAATGGAGCTCGATGACTGCGCGTTCCCATTGCTCGCTGGCATTACGTGCAGCGATGATCCCAATATCGCTTTCGCTGATGCTGATTACGCGTTACTTGTCGGAGCACGACCACGCGGACCAGGTATGGAACGTAAAGACCTTCTTGAAGCGAATGCCGCCATTTTCTCTGCGCAGGGCAAAGCGATGAACGCCGTGGCCAGCAGAGACATCAAAGTGCTCGTAGTGGGTAACCCAGCCAATACCAACGCGCTTATCGCCATGCATAACGCACCCGATATCTCAGGTAGTCAGTTCACTGCGATGACCCGACTAGATCACAACCGCGCTATCACGCAGATCGCACAGAAAACGGGTGTTGTGAATACAGATGTTACCAACATGACCATTTGGGGTAATCATTCGGCAACACAATACCCCGACCTCTTCAATGCCCGAATCAAGGGTCAGCCAGCCATCGAGTTGGTTGATCAGGCATGGTACGAAAATGACTTCATTCCGACAGTCCAGCAGCGCGGTGCCGCCATCATCAAAGCACGTGGCGCGTCCTCGGCTGCATCAGCAGCGAATGCTGCCATCGATCACATGCGTACATGGGCGCTGGGTACGGCTGATAACGACTGGACGTCAATGGGCATTTTATCTACCGGCGCTTATGGCGTTCCCGAAGGGTTGATTTACTCATTCCCCTGCACTTGTGCTGATGGCCAATATACCGTTGTGGAAGGCGCTCAGCTGAATGAATTCAGCCGCGAGAAGATGGATGCGACCGCTCGAGAGCTCAGCGAGGAGCGAGACGCTGTTCGCCATCTCTTAGGCTAAACGCCATCGCCACACTCTGAAATGCAGCCCTAACAGGGCTGCAGGACAACTTCGCCATCCTGAACGCTTGCGCCTCTAAGCGAGAAAGTGGTTAGCTAGAAATGAAATCGGAACAGGTCCGTCAGGTAGCGCCAACGCGCTGCGAATGAAGTGGCGCCATTTACTGAGCGGTCTCTCTACCCCGCAGCCGGTCCATCTGGCACCGGTCAAAGCTCTCTCAATACCTGCAACGGCGGAGCGTACACCACCCTCCGACACGCATATGTACCCAAACTACCAATGATCAACGCACCCAAAATAATCCCGGCAGGCCATAGCAGCCACTGGACTTGATAATCTAACTCCAGCATTTGCGTCTGCAGCAACCAGCCGGCGGCTTCCGACCCCATGATAGCTAGCACACCAGCAAGCGCACCCATCGCGGCAAACTCGATTGCGACAGCACCCAACAAGGTTCGGCGGCCAGCTCCAAGCGCTCTGAGAATGGCGCTTTCATGCAGTCTCTCATCAACACTCGAGCTAACACCCGCTATCAAAACGAGCGCACCCGCAACAAGAATGACCAATAGGACCAGCTCGATAGCTTGGCTCACTTGATCAATGATTGTTTTTATTTCCTGAATCGCCACATCAACCTCGATTAACGTGAGCGTAGGCATAAATTCCAGCAATTCATTAACGCGATACTTTTGGTCGGCTGACAAATAAAAGCTAGTTAACAAAGTCGAGGGAAACTTATCGAGAAATCTGTCGGGGAAAATGACAAAGAAATTGGGCTGCATCGATTCCCAGTTCACTGAACGTATATTCGCGACAGTGACGTTAAACTCATCGGCCGCAATCCGTAGCGTTAAATTATCACCGACTCTGGCACCGACATCCGCAGCAAACCCTTCCTCTAAGGAAATTACAGCTGCGTCTACCCCTGACTCCCACCACTCACCGCTGACTATCAAGTTACCCTTGGGCTTTTCATCGGTGGAAGTAAAATTAGCCTCGCGTTGCCTTGGCCCATTCGAATCGTCCCCCCATTCAGGCAGAACTTCGCCATTAACCTGCATCACCCGCCCTCGTGCTGACGGATACAACTCCCCCACTTCGATATCTCGCTCTGCAAAAAATTGCATTAACGGTTTCTCGTCGGCCGGGGCAACATTCAAGACAAAGTGATTAGGCGTTCCCTCCGGAATCTGCAAACGCCATTGGTCTAACAGGCTCGTGCGGACAGCCGTTAAGACCAGTAAAAGCATAATGGCGATACCGAAGATGACGACCTGAAAAGCACTGGAGGTCCCGCGGCGCTGCATCCCTGCCAACGCTAATCGCCAAACACTGCCCGCGCTACTGCCGATTTGACGAGTGCCCTGAAGAAGACCCTTGGCGACGAAAAAGCCTAGACCCACCGTAATACCGACTGACCCCAAAAGTGCACCTGTCAGCTTAATATCGCTGCTGTACCACCACATTAACGCGCCGAGGGACAGAGTCCCGAGCACAAGGTCTGTCGCCTTTGTCGAATTCGCGATTGTCGCCTCTCTCCTGATAACGCGTAAAGGCGATACAGCGCCTAGCCTAGCGAGTGGCGGCCAAGCAAAGAAAGCGACACAGACCAAAGCGGTCACTGCGCCGGTGACATAGGGTGTGACACCAATACGCGTGACCTCTCCGGGTAGCTGATCTGCTAGGGCTCGAAACATTGCACTTTGCGCGAGCCAACCAACCGCACTTCCCACGAGAATTGCAAATAGGCCCAACCACGTGAGACTCAACGCATAAAGCGCACGAATGGTTGACTGCGTCGCTCCAAGACTTTTCATTACCGCCACTTGGTCCGTATGCCGCTCACCAAAGCGGCGGGCAGCAACCAATATTGCGGCTGCCGCCAACATTACGCCGAGACTGCCCGCCAGCAGTAAAAAACCACGTGCGCGCTCCAAGGTAGCACCGATACCGGGTTGCGAGTCATCAACCGACAATAACCGCTGACCCTGCACCAGCTGAGGTTCGACCCAGCTTTTGTAACGCGCCAAATCACCTTCTTGTCCGGCCAGCAAAAGCCGATAGGTCACCCGACTTCCGGGCTGAATGACGCCGGTCGCCTCCAAATCATCGACATGCATTACCAACCGAGGACCGTAACCAAAAAAACCCGTGGTGGAGTCGGGCTCGTCGAGTAGCGTACCTGCGACACGAAGGGTCGCATCACCGACGTAAACTTCATCACCGATAGACGTGTCCAACTGCTCAATCAAACGCGGAGCGAGATATACGTATCCGGGTTCCGGCGTATCGGCAACCAAACGACCTCCGCCCACATCAATGCGCAAGGATCCGCGCAAAGGATACGCACCGCCGACGGCTTTAACAGAGGCCAGAAACATATCGTCATTCTGGGAGATCACCATGGAGGAAAAGGTCACCGTCTGACCGGTCGCTAATGCGGTATTACTCGCCTCTGACTGCCACTCAGGAGCGATTTCGCGAGAACTCGAGACGACGAGATCAGCCGCAAGAAAGCTCGCCGACTCGCGCTCGAGATTGAACTGTAGACGATTAACGAACCCACTAATGGCAACCACCAAGGAGACTGCAAGCAGCAGCGCGCTGAGCAATACACCCAACTCACCACCTCGCCAATCGCGGACGAGCAGTTTGATTGATGCCGTTATAGGTGACTTCATACCGTTTCGCTCAATTGACCAGCTGTCATTACCAGCTTGCGCTGACAGCGGTCGGCCAATGAATTGTCATGGGTCACCAGAATTAGAGTCGTACCCTCCTCCTGGTTGAGTCCAAATAGCAGTTCAATGATCTTAGCGCCTGTTGCTGTATCGAGATTTCCCGTAGGTTCATCTGCGAAAAGAATGAGCGGTTTTGCGGCAAAAGCTCGAGCGATAGCCACGCGCTGCTGCTCCCCGCCCGAAAGTGTTCGCGGATAATGATGGAGACGCTGATCAAGCCCAACTCGCGCTAGGTAATCTTCAGCCACGACGCGCGCGTCGTCACTGCCCGCCAGTTCAAGCGGCAACATCACGTTTTCAAGTGCTGTGAGCGCGGGCAATAACTGGAAGCTCTGAAAAACGAAGCCCACTTTTTGACTGCGCAGCACAGCCCGCTCATCCTCATCTAGCTGCACGATATTCGTATCGCCGAGGTAAATCTCACCACTCGTGGGGCTGTCCAACCCAGCGAGCAATCCAAGTAACGTCGATTTCCCTGAGCCTGAGGTCCCTACGATTGCTGCCGTTTCTCCACGCTTGATTTCTAAATCGATCCCTCGCAGGATCTCCAAATCCGCTTCGGCGGCTCTCACGGACTTACGTAACTGGAATGTTTTAATCATGCGTCTCTACCTCTGGCATCACTTACGACGACGTCTCAGCGTCGGATCGACGCATCTTCTCGCGTTTATTGCTTCTCAAACCTTTGGTGCAAGAGCGTCTTTTTCATTTGCTACCGCTCGAAACCGCCTATTCATTGGGCCGCTCTTTCTTTTCAGTACAGTACTGAGCTCCCTAGCTACCGCAGATACGCCCGCAAAAATACTTGTTGTCGGCGACAGCCTCAGCGCAGCCTATGGTCTTAACATGGAACAAGGCTGGGTGAGTCTGCTCGAGAAACGTCTTCAAAAGACCTTCGACGGTGCAAAGGTAATCAACGCAAGCATATCAGGTGAGACCACGCGTGGGGGCGCGTCCCGGCTCCCTTCGCTCCTCCTTGACCATAGACCGACTCTGGTGATCATAGAGCTTGGTGGAAACGACGGACTGCGCGCCCTGCCCATTAAGCAAATGCGTGAAAACCTGACGACGATGACAGATACCTCTCTCGATGCGGGGGCAAAGGTACTGCTGTTAGCCGCAGAAGCACCTCCAAATCTGGGGCGACGCTATACTGGCCTGTTTAGGGACATCTACGATCAACTTGCCGTAAAGGAAAACGTAGAGACCTTACCCTTCATCGTTGAATCTATATTTTTGAATCCAAGTTTAATGCAAAGCGACAACACTCACCCGAATGCGAGCGCGCAGCCCATGCTTGTGGATGTGGTTTGGCCCGTATTGATAAGGATGATTGAGGGGGCTCAAAGTTGAATGATGCACGGCCCATAAGAGATCGCGTCGAGACCGTGATTTTTGGCACTGAAACCCGTGCCGGTAATATCTTTGACGTGACGCTCCTAGTTCTTATTGTCACGAGCGTTTTTGTCGTCATGTTGGATTCAGTAGAGGCCTACCATGCGGCCTATGGCGATATTTTCCGGTGGGTCGAAGTTGGCTTCACACTCGTTTTTGCTGTTGAGTATCTGACCAGACTGTGGTGCCTAAGACGACCCGCGGTTTATGCCATTAGCTTTTGGGGCGTGGTAGATCTCTTGGCCATTCTCCCGACCTTTCTAACACTCTTTGTGCCCGAGGCCTCCTCACTCATCGTTATCAGAGTGCTGCGGGTTTTGCGCGTCTTCCGCATATTGCACCTCTTCGAGTTACACGAGGAATACATCGAGATCATTGGACTTATGCGTGCTACCGCACGATCTATTATGGTGTTCTTCTCAATAGTAATGGTGACGGTGGTTGTTTTTGGCTGCCTTCTCTACGTGATAGATGGCCCAGAACATGGCTTCGTAAGCATACCAATGAGCATCTATTGGGCCGTTGTAACTATTACAACGGTGGGTTACGGGGACGTTGTTCCCGGCACACCCATTGGCCGTTTCGTAGCCTCAATTGGTATTTTGATTGGTTATTCCATTTTAGCTGTGCCGACTGCCATCGTAACCAGTAAACTGTGGGAGAGATTGGGATCTCGCCGAGCTGCGCAAACGCTCGCATGGAACTGCCCTGTGTGTGCAGGTGCAGATCATGCGATTGATGCGAAACATTGCAAACATTGTGGTGCGGATCTAGAAGTCCCTGACGAGCTGAGAGAGCAAAAGCCACAACTCCCGTGAACGAAAAACCGAAAGACATATTCTCGCATCGCAAATATTGGGCGGAGTGCTTTGGGCCAGCGCCGTGGCTCCCCATGTCTCGTGCTGAAATGGATCAGCTGGGCTGGGATAGCTGCGACATTATCATCGTCACGGGTGATGCGTATGTCGATCACCCCAGCTTTGGTATGGCGGTCATTGGTCGCGTACTTGAGGGACAGGGATTTCGCGTCGGCATTATCTCGCAGCCGGATTGGCGCAGCGCCGAGGCCTTCAGAGCCTTAGGTAAACCGAATCTGTTTTTTGGTGTCGCCGCCGGCAACATGGACTCAATGATCAACCACTACACCGCAGACAAAAAGCGGCGTAATGATGATGCTTACACCGCCGGAGATATTGCAGGTAAGCGACCTGATCGTGCTGTTGCGGTCTACAGTCAACGTGCCCGCGAGGCATACAAAGACGTCCCAATTGTTATCGGTGGAATCGAAGCAAGCCTCAGACGTATGGCCCACTACGACTACTGGAGCGACAAGGTTCGACGCTCCGTATTGATGGACAGTAAAGCCGACATACTGCTCTACGGAAACGCTGAGCGTGCCATCGTAGATTTGGCACATGGGTTAGCCGAGGGAAAGTCCATCGAAGACCTGCGGCATCTTCGCGGCACGGCGTTTGTAACCGACGCGCCCGAGCCAGGCTACCGAGTCATCGACTCGACGTCAGTGGATCAGCCCGGAAAAGTGGAACCCCTATTAAACCCTTATGAAGGAATGGAACCTGAGGTCTGTGAGACCGAGGCGGCGCAGCCGGATGCCGTAGCTGCCAATTTGCCAGCAAATGAGGAACCGGTTCAGGTGGTGTCTTTACTTGCTAGCAGCGCACCTGCACGAGATGTCATTCGACTTCCAAGCTTTGAAGCGGTTCGAGAAGACCCTGTGCTTTATGCCCACGCAGCGCGAGTTATGCACAAGGAAACCAATCCCCACAACGCACTGGCACTTATTCAGGCTCATGGCGATCGTGAAGTTTGGTTTAATCCCCCACCCATTCCGCTCACCACACCAGAATTAGACTGGGTATTTGAACAGCCCTACCAGCGTCGTCCGCATCCCGACTACGGCAACGCGAAAATTCCCGCGCTCGAGATGATTCAACATTCAGTGAACATCATGCGAGGCTGTTTTGGTGGCTGTACTTTCTGTTCTATCACCGAGCACGAAGGACGAATTATTCAAAACCGCTCGGAGGACTCAATTGTCCGGGAAATCGAAAAGATCCGAGACACTAGCCCAAATTTTACGGGCGTCATCTCAGACCTCGGTGGCCCGACAGCAAACATGTGGCGACTGGCGTGTAAGAGTGAGGAGATAGAATCCAAATGCCGCAAGCTCAGCTGCGTTTTTCCAGGTATCTGTAAAAATCTCAACACTGACCAAACACCGCTTGTTCACCTCTATCGAAGAGCGCGGGCGATTCCTGGCGTCAAGAAAGTGTTGATTGCTTCGGGCCTCCGATATGACATTGCGGTGGAGACGCCAGAGTACGTCAAAGAACTCGTAACCCATCATGTCGGCGGCTATTTAAAGATTGCACCAGAGCACACCGAGGATGGACCGCTCGACCAAATGATGAAGCCAGGCATTGGCAGCTACGATCGATTCAAAAACCTGTTCGATAAGTACTCCAAGGCGGCGGGAAAAAAACAGTACTTGATCCCCTATTTCATTGCTGCACACCCAGGCACTACCGACAACGACATGGTGAATCTCGCTCTGTGGCTCAAGCGCAACAAATTTCGCGCAGATCAAGTTCAAACGTTTTACCCATCGCCGATGGCGTTGGCGACTGCCATGTACCACAGCGAGAAGAATCCGCTCAAAAAGGTGGATCGTCAAAGTAAGCGGGTTCCCGCTGTCAGAAGCATCAAACAGCGACGGTTACACAAAGCCTTTTTGCGCTACCACGACTCAGACAATTGGCCCGCACTGCGTGACGCACTTAAGAAGATTGGTCGGCGTGATCTGATAGGTAACGGCCCCATGCACCTTGTACCGTCTAGACAACCTCCAAAGCGGCATCGAGTCGTCAAGACGAGGGGCACCACCCCCTTTAGGACAAAGCACACCAAGCAGTTCTAATAACAGACATGTTGGCGGACCCGAACACTGCGAGCCACCCTCGCCTGGGTTCCAAAAGGCATCTGCAAGCTAAAGGGCCAGTCACCCCGTCTGAGTCGCTATCCGTAACTGATATCCGATCATTTTCGGTCAAGTTGGCAGTATAGAGGGCTGTTTTGGGACATCTCTGAAAAATACTGCTAACGTAGGCGGCATTAAATAAAACAAATAATCTAACAAGCAATCAAATACAAAAAGAGGCACCCCAATGCGGTTTTTATCAAAATCCCTGAGCGTAGCTGTGGCGGCGGCGATGAGTATTCCAGCGTTTGCGCAACAGCCCATGGAAGAAGTCGTTGTAACCGCGACCAAACGCGCCGAATCCTTGCAAGACGTGCCACTTTCCGTAAGTGTTATCGAAGCTCAAACGATTGAGCGGGCTGAAATTCGTGACCTAATAGACTTGCAGTCGGTTGTTCCCTCACTTCGGGTCCCTCAGTTCCAGAATTCGACGCAGACCAATTTCGTCATACGAGGATTCGGTAACGGTGCCAACAACCCTGGAATCGAGCCCTCTGTTGCCGTCTTTATTGATGGGGTTTATCGCAGTCGCTCGCTAGCCCGCATTGCCGACCTTCCTAACATCCAGCAAATCGAAGTTTTACGCGGACCGCAGAGCACCCTTTATGGAAAAAATGCGTCAGCGGGCGTCATATCTATTACAACGCGAAAGCCTGAATTTGAGCGTAGCGGTAACGTTGAAGTTGGTCTGGGAAACTGGAACCAGAAGTCCGTTAGAGGTTACATCACAGGGCCCCTTTCTGACACAGTCGCCTACAGCTTTGGCGGCAGCATGCTCGAGCGTGATGGATACCTTTACAACCCAGTTTTGAATAACGATCAAAACGAGCGTGACCGCTGGTCACTCCGAGGTGAGCTCCTGTTTAATGTTGGTGATGAGACGGAGGTTCGTCTCATGTATGACTATGATGAGATGGACGAGATCTGCTGTGGCACCGCGAACATCATAGATGGCCCAGCCGGGGCCGCCCTAGCAGCGTTATCCGCTATTCCAGGCACCGCCTATGACGCCGAGGACCCCTTCTCCTTCAGAACCTACGGTAATATCGACCCTATTAACCGCGCTGAAAATTCGGGTTTAACACTCGACATCAGAACCACCTGGGGTGACTTAGACGTCCGATCTGTTACCGGATATCGAGACTCGTTTTCTGATCAGCCGCAGGCGGATATTGACTACACAGGTGCAGATGCCATTGGCAATCAGGTCTACTCCACAGACATCCAAACGCTGACTCAAGAAATCCGTATAAGTGGAAACACAGATACCATCGACTGGATGGTCGGTGGTTTTTACTTTGACGAAAGCATTGATTTTAGCAGTGGTATCGACTTCGGCTCGCAATGGCGCAATTACGCCGGCCTCCTCGCTGGAGGCGCCGATAATATTAACGGGTTGGAACAGCTCTTATTGTTGCCGCCGGGAACGTTTTTCGAACCAGGAACGGGTGTCCTAGAGACTGCAAAGCAAGACAACGAGACCTTCTCTATTTTCGGTCAGGTGACGTTCGCGCTCTCCGATAAGACTGACTTCACCGTAGGCCTCAACTATCTTCAAGACGATAAGCAGATCTCCCTCACCCAAGCAAATGGTGATGTTTTCTCGCAGTTGGATCTTGCGGGTGCAGATGGCATAACAGCACTGTCCAATTTTGCTTACACCGGCGGGTTTGCAGGGTTCGGTATTCCACCCATCTCTGCGGTCCCACAAGAGAGCATCCCTGCCTACCTGCAAACAGTTGCAGCTACCGCAGGTGCTCTCGCGCCAACTGCCAATAACCCATTCCTCGGCTTCCAAGCCCTGCAGTTCCTTCCTCAAATGCTTGGCATTCCAAATGCCGCGGAACCTGGCACGTCTGATGACAGCAAAACCACTTACACAGTGAGCTTTTCGCATGCTTTCAGTGACGACTTAAATATGTACGCCACTTATGCAACGGGCTACAAAGCCACCTCTTGGAACTTGTCCCGCGATACGCGCCCAACCCAAGCAGAATACAATGCTCTAGTGGCATCAGGTGCGTCGCTACCAAATAACCTCACTCTAGGAACACGCCTAGCGGGCCCAGAAGAGGCGGAGGTGCTTGAACTCGGCGTCAAGTACAGCGCAGATTGGGGCTATATTAACGCGGCAATCTTCGGCCAAAGCATCGAGGGATTCCAGTCCAACGCCTTCACGGGTACTGGCTTCAATCTTACAAACGCGGGCAAGTCGTCGGTGGACGGTATCGAGATCGATATGATGGTTCGCCCCACTGAAAACCTGTCTGTCGCACTGGCCGCAACCTACTTAGATCCTATTTATGATGATTTCCCAAATGCCTTACTCAATGGTGAGCCCTATGACTTTACGGGATTGAAGCCCGCGGGGATTCACGAGAGAAGCTTTAGTGCCATCGTCACCTATGACTTCACATTGGCTGGTTGGGACGGATACGTCCAAGCTGACTACCAATACGACAGTGAGGTCGATATTAATGGTGGCGGAGATCTATCCTTTAGCAACTTAGCATTAGAGGCACGCGGCAATCGAACTCGGGAAGTGGGAATGATCAACGCAAGTCTCGGCTTTAAGAAGAACGACTGGGAATTGCGGTTCTGGGGACGAAACTTAAACGATGATCAGTGGCTGATCACAGTCTTCCCATCTGTTGCGCAAGATGGCAGCGCGACTGGCTATCCCAACCAGCCAAGATCTTACGGTGCGAGTCTGCGTCGTAGCTTCTAAATCAATCCCGTTGAGCGCTGTGTAAGCAGCTCTTAAGAAACGCCCCGAGCAGATTAAACTCATGCTTCCGGGGCGTTTTTTTGCGCCACATCAAACCAATCTTTCGTCCCACATCTGGCTCGTCAAATGCTCGAAGAATGAGACCTGTCCGATCTGCAATACCCGCATCTGTAGCCATCTTTGGAAGTAGCGTTGTGCCAATACCATTCGCAACCATCTGTACGATCGTTGTAAGGCTAGTCGCTTGATAAGGCACGTTTACATCTTGTGCTTTTAGCTTACACGCCTCCAGAGCATGCTCTCGTAGACAGTGTCCTTCCTCGAGCAACAACATCTCAGTCCCCTGTAAATCCTTAGTGTTCAAGCTCTGGCTCGCGATAAGTTGAGAGTCTGGACGCGCCGCGAGGTAAAAAGGATCATCAAACAAGGTCAAAGTGTCTACCTGGTCGGCAGGAAAAGGCAGCGCGAGGAGTAAGATATCCAATTCGCCCACCTGAAGTGCGTCTATCAAGCTTTGTGATAAGTCTTCTCGGACAAACATCGTACATTCTGGGTGTTCACGGCGTAACGCATAAAGCATTTTCGGTAGGACAAAGGGTGCAATAGTTGGTATTACACCAAGACGAATTTTTCCCTGAAAGGGCTCTTTTGACGCTTCACACAGAGCGACGACATCGTCAACATCCGTGAGTATCGCTCTCGCACGCTCAACAACCTCTAACCCCAAGCTCGTGAGTAATACCGAGCGGTTATTTCTCTCGACCAAGCTCGCTGACAGCACATCCTCAAGCTCTACGATGGAAGCGCTAAGCGTGCTTTGGCTTACGTGACAGGCTTTTGCAGCGTTACCGAAGTGGTGATGCTGTGCTAGTGCGCATAAATATTTAAGCTGCTTCAAAGTGGGTTGTCGCGACACTAAATCCCCCTTAAACCACAATCGGACTTGTCGTGCATTTGTCCTATATACGATCGGAAATTTCGATCGGTTTTGCCAGCTTTTTTTCGAACCAATTCGCGCACATCTCGGTATAGTACCTGTGCAGCCGGTGATTCGGCCGCGTCATGACGTAAACGATCAAATATGGAGTAAAAGCAATGGAACTGAAAGGTAGTGCAACCGAACAGAACCTAAAAGACGCCTTTGCAGGTGAGTCTCAAGCTAACCGTCGTTACCTCTACTTCGCCTCAAAAGCGGATGTGGAAGGCTACAACGATGTTGCAGCGGTGTTCCGCTCAACAGCTGAGGGCGAGACTGGTCACGCGCACGGTCACCTCGAATACCTCGAAGCTGTAGGCGATCCCGCAACAGGTCTGCCAATGGGCGACACTGTTAAGAACTTGGAAGCATCAATCGCGGGTGAAACTCACGAGTACACTGATATGTACCCAGGCATGGCGAAGACCGCTCGAGATGAAGGTTTCGACGAAATCGCAGATTGGTTCGAAACACTTGCGAAAGCGGAGCGTAGTCACGCGAACCGTTTCCAAAAAGCACTCGATAACCTGGACGCATAGGTCACAAATATCGATTGCGAACGGGGGGACGTCAGTCCCCTCTTTTGGTTAACCCGACCTAAGTGAGGATTGATAGATGCGTGAAGGTAGCGTTGAAGCGCCAACTCGCCACCCCGTAGAGTGGAAGACAGAAGAGTTCTGGAACCGAGAATCGCTCAATGAAGAGCTCGCTCGTGTTTACGACGTCTGTCACGGCTGTCGTCGCTGTGTCAGCTTATGCGACTCATTTCCCACCCTGTTCGATCTCATCGACGAATCCGAAACACTCGAAGTTGACGGTGTTGCACTCGACGATTACGACAAAGTCGTTGACCAGTGCTACATGTGTGACCTTTGCTACCTCACAAAGTGCCCCTACGTACCACCTCACGAATTCAATGTAGACTTCCCGCACCTAATGTTGCGTGCGAAGGCACAAAATTTTAAGACTAAAGGCGCGAAGTTGCGCGACAAGGTCTTAACGTCGACCGACGCGCTGATGAGCACGATTTCAACGATTCCATTGGTGGACATCACAGCCAACGCGTTAAACAAAAACAGCACGTTCAGGAAAGCGCTAGAGAGCACATTTGATATCGCTGCCGAAGCACCGTTGCCTGAAATTCATCGGAATACGTTAATCAAGCGAGCCAAGAAGCTGGTGAAGGATATCGAGGCGACTCCCGTTGGTGCTACCACGGGTAAGCTTGCCCTGTACGCAACGTGCTACGGTAATTACTCGAGCCCAACCATTGGCGAGGACTTCATTAAAGTCTTTCAGCACAACGACATTAGCATTGATGTCATTCCTAAAGAGAAGTGCTGCGGCATGCCCAAACTCGAACTGGGTGACCTCGATGCAGTTGAGGCATTGAAAGAAGCCAATATCCCCCTGCTTGCTGGACTCGTGGACCAGGGCTATGACCTAACCGCACCCATTCCCTCGTGCGTGTTGATGTACAAGCAAGAACTGCCTTTGCTATTCCCCGACGACCCAGACGTTCAAAAGGTCAAGGCGGCCTTCTATGACCCATTCGAATACCTTTGGATGCGCCATAAAGGAGAAGCGTTTAAGACGGATTTTGCAGAGAGCTTGGGAAACATTGCTTATCAGGTTGCTTGCCACCAGCGAGTGCAGAACATCGGACTCAAAACCCGTGACATCCTATCACTGATTGAAGAGACAACGGTTGTCGCGCATGAGCGCTGCTCCGGTCACGACGGCACTTATGCAGTGAAAAAGGAAACGCGCGACAAGTCCGTTAAAATAGCCCGGCCCACCGTGCGTAAGGTTAACGATCAGAAGCCTGATCACTTTATTTCCGACTGCCCGATGGCTGGAGAACATATTGCCAATCTGGCCGATAGCGTCAGCAGTGCAGAGCACCCTATGACACTACTGCGAGTGGCTTACGGAATTAAATAAACAAGGAGATTATTGATGGCTCATTTGACACGCAGCGATCTATGGTCGCTAGAACAGTACTCTGAGCAACGCGAGAGCTTCCGTACGGAAGTACTGGCGCACAAGAAAACACGCCAACTGGCTCTAGGAGAAAACGCTAGGATCTACTTCGAAGACGAGCTCACTATCCGTTATCAGGTCCAAGAAATGCTCCGTATCGAGAAAGTGTTTGAAGTAGCAGGTATCGAAGAGGAGCTTGAGGCTTACAATCCTCTTATTCCTGACGGAACGAATTGGAAAGCGACCTTTATGATCGAGTTTGGTGACCCTGAGGTTCGCGCAGAACGACTAAGAGAAATGCGCGGCATCGAGAATTGCATCAACCTTGAAGTTGAGGGCCACGGCATAGCGCAAGTTATTGCCGATGAAGACCTTGAGCGGGAAACTGAAGAGAAGACATCAGCGGTGCACTTCATGCGCTTTGAGCTCTCTACAGACCAAATTGCAGCGCTCAAAGATGGCGCCAAGCTCTTTGCAAGTGTTGAGCATGCCGCCTACCCGATTCCCCGCTTTGAAGTTGCTCAGGCAACTCGAGATGCGTTGACGAAAGATTTGGTACTCACCTCTCACTGAGGTAAACGTGATTGATCCAAGGCTCCGACAGGAGCCTTTTTTTAGCTATTCTAAATCCCCCTCAATTTACGGTACCACTTTAGTTTGAGTGGTCAGGAAGCTGCGTTTTCGCCAACTGTGCCGTGATTACAGAGGTCGACCCACAGGCCTGGTCGTTCGAAGGTTTCCCTCGATGCGTGACGCTGTGTCGCTAGACGCATTATCAATCTATGACCTATCAGAAAAGCGACTGACCAGAGTCGACTTGCGCATCGCACAAGGTATCTGCGGGGAGTCTCTGGTAACGGTGGGTATCAGTACCGTTTGAGGCGCTGGAAGTCTCGCGATGCTCTATAAGGCGCCAGCTCAGGCCGATTCAAACCATTAATCAACTCATCCGATACCATTTCACCAACGATTGGTGCCAATGACACCCCACTGTGCATGATGGCGATATAGCTGTCGGGTAACACAGGACTCGGGCCTATAACGGGATGACCATCAAGCGGGAGTGGCCGCCAGCCGATCGCAACCTCTTCGATAGCAACATCCTGACTCAATGCCGGTATGAACTGCCGCGCGGTGCTCACAAGTCTATTCGCATGTTGCAGAGCTATCTCATCCGACGGAAATCGCGTGGGATAGTTGGCTAGTCTCTTACTGTGCGTCGCTGTATCGGGTGCGCCATCCTGTTCTCCCAACACAACCCGCCCGTCCGAGCGCTGATGGACATGCACACCCGGCGCCACAAAGATCGTGTTCAGCATCTTAGGCAAAGGCTTTGTAATAACAATGACGCCTGGCGTAGAGCGCTGAGGAATCTCGACTCCTGCCAGCGACATGGTTGCCTTCGGGTCAGCACCTGTAGCGATGACGTATTTGTCGACTCTGACGTCTCCGCAGGTAGTTTGGAGTACCGACAGCCCATTTTCTGATCGGATCACATCATTTACACCACAATTCTCTAACAACCTTAGGCCTAGTTTTTGCGACGCCTTGACCATCTGCTGCGAGGCAAATCGGGCATCAACTGCTCCATCGCGCGGCGAGTACGCGATTTTCTCTGCGTCACCAAAGCGCGCATTGGGTTCCAGACCTTTGGCTTCGGTTACGTCGATCATTCTCGCCGGCTCATCCCATGCCTGCTGTTCTGCTATGTCATTGGCAAGGCGCCGCTGACGAGGCTCAGAGGTAAACCACTCGAGTGAACCACACCATTTAACGGCCAGACTCAACTCCTCCTGCAAGCGATACCAAGCTTCAATCCCAAGTTGATTGAACCTGTGATAGTGCCGAGGCTGCTTGGCCCAGGTTGCGTTTATCCATGCAAAGGTTGCGTGGCTCGTTGCACCACCCACAGTAGACCGATCGATCAACGTCACGCGAGCGCCCTGCTTTACGAGATTGTAAGCAATGCTCGAGCCGATAATGCCAGCGCCTATGACCCCAATATGAGCACCTTCGGCGTTTGCACTTGCCTTGCTTGCAAGTCCGGTCACCGCCATTGATGAGAGCATTAATCGGTTAAATGCGCGACGATCAATACCTTGCTTGTCCTTTGACACGTTTTAGCCCCTACCTCTATTCCACAACACTAACTCATAGCGCGTATTCTTAGAACGACTTAACGGCACCAATTCACGACACTGCCACGATTGTGCCCTTTTTGGGACCCGCGCTCGGGCAATCTTGCTCTAGCTTAGGCAAGAGACAACCGATAGTCTTCGGGCTCTATCTATCAGTTATGTTTTAAGGCGCAGCACGATGACACTAGTAGTTTTTGATATGGACAGAACGCTGCTCAACGCCCAATCGCAGATCTCGGCATACACTCAGGAAACCCTCAGACTGATGCGTCAGGCTGACATCGACTACACCATCGCGACGGGAAGAACCCTCCAGGCCGCTTTGCAGCCGCTCGATAACAATGGCTTCAGTCGATCGATGGTGCTTAAGAACGGTGCCGTCATTTGGGAGCCTAGCCAACGAACCTATAGTCACCACCATCTGCTCACCCCCTCGGAGGTGAATGATGTGATTGGCATCTTCATCCAAAGTCAATTGACCCCATTTGTATTTTCTCTCGAGCAAGGTGAGCGTCATGCCGTTTATCACGCGCCGCTCAGAGAGGGTTACGAGATCAAGCTTGCGCATCTATTCGAAAAAGAGCGCGAATTACCGCTGCAAAGTATCGAGGAAATGCCTCAGAACGCCCACGTAATCAATATATCTGCAATGGGTTCGCAAGAGGCCGTTAACCGCGTTGTGGACTTCGTAGCTCATCACCCCCACCTAGTGGCATACACGGGGATCGCCTTGAAAGAGCAAGGACTCGCCTGGCTGGACGTGCATCACAGTGAGGGATCAAAGGGCAATGGCGTTCGTCACGTTGCAGAGACCTCTGGGTACTCCGAGATTATCGCCTTTGGGGATGGCGACAACGATCTTAGCCTGTTCGAGATCGCTACTGAGTCCTACGCTGTGTCAAACGCTGATGATGAGCTCAAAGAATTGGCTACTGAAGTCATTGGGCATCACGACGAGGACGGCGTCGCAAAATTCTTACGACAACGTTTCGACCTTTAATCCCTCAATAGCCCGTGAAATCCATGCTGACTGCCTCTGCCTACGCCATTGGAATACTCGCTCTTATAATTGTCCTGTATGGGATCACAATGCCTGCTCTAGGACTGAAAACAGGATCAGAAAGAGTTAGCGTCACGCCCTCAGCGCCCGATATTTATGACGCGGTTTCCTTTGAAAGCGAGGGCTTGTCGCTCGAGGGCTGGTGGTTCCCGGCAGAAAGTCCACGCGCAACCCTTCTCTTTGTCCACGGCGCCGGTTCTAGTCGCTATTCACCCTTTTTTAACACGATGGGCTTTTATGAAAATCTCCAGGCGAACGGCATCTCCGTGTTTACCTTTGATCAGCGCAATCATGGAAATTCGTCTTTCACTGATGGATATTTGCGAATGGGCGCCACTGAACACAGGGACGTTAAAGCGGCAGGCGACTGGCTAAGGAAATACAGACCCAGTGATGCGCCGCTTATTATTTGTGGTCTCTCTATGGGCGGCGCTAGCGCCATTTATGCCATTGCTAACGGCCTGGCTGCTGACGGGCTATTGTTGTTTGATCCGATGCTCAATACATCAGACGCGCTCGCACAGGGGGGGTATGTTGGCTATGGGCTACCTGCTGCTCTATTCAAGCCGATGGCGCTGCTTGCCCCCTATTTTTGGCGCCTGCCCAAAGGACAATTTGATGCTCTACCCATAGGATCCGCACTCTCGCTTCCCATACATATTGTCCAAAACAGAGACGACCCAATCACACGATCACGCTGGAGCGAACAGTTAGCAAAGCAAAACTCCAATGCGGTAGTAAGTTTTGTCCCGTACATAGCTCCGGACCATCCTTGCCTGGCAGATAAGGGGCGTTGGGGCACACATGCATCGTCCTACCACTGTCATCCAGAGTGGACGATGAACGAAGTGGAGCAGCTTCTCGAACGGCTTTAATCGCGTCAGTGCACCGCCACCTATACTGGACAGGCATTCGACGGATCATCTGTATTCTGAACTAAAGATTCAAGTTTGACCTATACTCAGCAGCCACATTGGAGGAATGACTATGAAACGCACACTTCTCGCTTTCACCATCGGTATGACCGTTTCCGCAACCGCTTTCTCGTGCCCAGAGTTCCTGAACACGGAAATGCGTAAGCTGAGCTCAAAGGAGACTGTGAACTTCTGTGAGAGCTACGCAGGAAAGCCAATGCTTATCGTCAACACCGCCAGCAACTGCGGATACACACCTCAGTTCACTGGGCTTGAGCAGCTCCACCAAGATTACAAAGACAAAGGTCTAGTCGTTGTCGGTTTTTCTTCAGACGATTTTTTTGGTCAAGAAGAAGACGATGAAGCCGATGCAGCAGCTGTCTGCTTCGACAAGTATGAAGTCACGTTTCCTGTAATCGCGACGTCACCAGTGAAGAAGAAAAACGCGAACCCCGTATTTAAAGGGCTTGGCGAGGCGAAAGGTTACCCGAGCTGGAATTTCAATAAATACGTTGTCTCTGCCGACGGAGAGGTACTGGCTCGATTCAAGCAAGGAGTGAAACCTTCGGACCCTGAGTTTAGGGCGCTGCTTGATACAGTGACTTCGGGCGGTGATTAAATAAACGTGAATGCGTAAACAAAAGTCGATACTGCCCTGCGCGTGTTGTGGCCGGGTAGTATCGCTCACCTTTCACCATCTTATTCCACGAAAAATGCACCGCCGCAAAGGCTTCCGCAAACGTTTTTCAAAAATTGAGCTTAATGCAGGTGTTCATATTTGCCGTAAATGCCACAAAGGTGTGCATGCTACTTACGACGAAATCACACTCGCCACGCGCTTTGACACGCTCGACAAGTTACTCAGTGACGAAGCCTTAGCCGCGCACTTTCGTTGGGTATCGAAACAACGCGAATCACTCTAACAACCAAGCTATTAGCCGCGCCCGAGTCTTCGATTCGTTCTCCTGACCGCTGAGTACTAAGTGCGCCTTTGCTTTCCAAGGTGCTACGTACTCGAGAAACATAGGCGCCGCTCGGGTCGTCCAGAAATCACGCACTGAAGCCTCGGAACGTCCACGCTCCATGCGGTCGCGCTTAATCCTTCTTTCCAAGCAGACTTCGAGTGGTGTATCGATAAACACCACCCGATCGACTAACTTTATGATCTGGGTATCTGCCAGAGCGAGAACACCCTCAAGAATAATGAACTCTTTTGCGTCAATCTCTTGGGTCTCGCTGGCGCGATTGTGAACCGTAAAATCGTAGATCGGCACATCAACACGTTCGCCACGCTTGAGGGACTTTAGATCCTCGCTGAGCAACTCGAACTCGATCGCATCAGGATGGTCAAAATTAACCTTATCACGCTCAGCAAGCGTTAGATGGCTTAAATCGCGATAATACTGATCCACCTGTATGACTGATACAGAGATGTTGGGATCGTTTTGCAGTTGCGTCACGACGCTGCTTTTACCACTGCCCGAGGCGCCGACAACTGCAATGATTTGTGGGTTAGGCATCGAATCCATTAGCCGATTAGATTCCACTCACAAAGCTGTCAATGATCGGATGACTCACGCGCTAAAGCACAGAAGTGGTACCGAATTCAGCCTCGAGCGCCTCACGGATGGACTTCCGCAGAGCACGAACGTCCACATCAGCGCACTCACCATTATTCCACCGTCTGTAAGCGCCGTAGGCGGGATCAGCCAGCGCTGTCGCAAGCTCCCAGGTCAGAATGCAGCGTTCATCTGCCGTCATCAGATCTGTACCAGCAACCTCGTCAAAGATAGCCTCCATAGACGCAGCATCGGCTTTTAATTCGTGAGCCCCAAGCGAGTCGAGAACCATGTAATGCGGGGCACGTGACACATAGGGTGCCCACGCATCCCCCTTCACAGGACCCGGTTTACCGTCTCGGGCAAAATTTCCCCATGCGGTCATCATGATATCGGTCATATCGCGCGCAGATTCGCTGTCTGGGTACATATACGAGCCGATGGGGCCGTACATTGCCTTGCCTTGAACGAACGATATTTCGCTCGCATGGGCAGCACCCAAGACTTCAGAAAACTTGATAAGAAAGCTATCTTCCTGATCGTTCCAATCGTATCGGTATGCGAAGAGCGACGAGTATCCGGCTGATTCGAGCGCAGCAAGAGGGCGATCAACCCCTTGAGCTTTCCAACCCTCAGAACGCTGACGAACCCAGAACTTGTACATAGCGGGGTTCTTCAAAGTCACTTTGGGAGGCAGCCACTTCGTTAGCGGATAAGACGCATTAACAAAGTAACGGTTCAATCCCATCCAGAGCGTTACTTCCTCATTATTCGCACCCGCCATCACCGGCACATTAGTCTTGGCGTAGTCTGGGTTCCCCAGTGCCGCAGCAAAGCCTTCACGGGGTATCACGACGCCATCATTAATGATGCCAGGGCTCCGGTGATCATAGGGCATGCCGAAATAGGTTGAGATGAGGGTGTTGGAATCGATCGATCTCAACGCTTCGGCTGTAACCGTTTCTGGATCAAGACCGAGCTCACCCGTGAACTCCCAACTCCCACGATCAATCTCGGGATACTCTCTGTCGAGGTTGTAGGCCTCGCGTGGGCTCATAGAGCGCACGTATCCCGACTGCGAAATAGCCTTATGAAAAAGTCCCTCGGACAAGGGTGATGCGAGCAGAGTGAAAACGTTATGGCCACCTGCACTCTCACCAAAAATGGTAACGTTATCTTTGTCGCCTCCGAACTGCTCAATATTACGCTGCACCCAGCCGAGCGCAGCAATGATGTCGAGCGTGCCAAAGTTCGCTATAGCGCCGGGGCCGGTATCTAGAGCAGGATGACTGAACCAACCTAGGGGTCCCAGCCGATAATTAATCGTCACGACCACCACGTTTTGATTTGCGGCAAGTCGCGAGAAATCGTAGTCATTTTTGTGCCCAGCTGTGTTACCACCACCGTGAATCCAAAACATAACAGGCAGACTACCGTTGGCGTCTGCGGGTGCTGTCACATCGAGATACAGGCAATCTTCGGAGCCAATCGCAGACTCACCCTCTACTCCGCTTACGTAACCTGCGTTCTGTGGGCAGATGATCGGATCAGCACTTCGCTGGATCGCGGTATCGGTAACTGGTAAAGCCTGGGGCGCGCGCCAGCGGAGATCGCCCACCGGCGGCTGCGCATACGGTATGTCGTACCATTGCAAAATGTTGCCTTCAGCCTCATAAGCTAAGACAGAGCCAGTATCGGTCGATACGGGTTTGCGACTCGATAGTGTCTGTGGGGGCGACGCGCACCCTGACACCAGTAAAACCAACAGCAAGAAAACCACACCGCGCATATTCATACCCCAGAAAAAAATCACACTCTTAAGAAGCGTCACCCCTAGATAAAAAAAGACCCGGCAGCACCGGGTCCTCTCGACGGCCTACTTTATCGGCCTTTCCAGTTGGGCTTACGCTTCTCAGCGAAGGCCGTTGCACCTTCAATCGCATCCTCACTCGAGAAGACAGGATTAACGATTTCCTGCTGCTTCTCAAACATCTCGTCCTGCGACCAGTCGATAGACTCCTTAATCACTTGCTTACTGCGCTTCACAGCAAGTGGACCATTTTCAGCAATTTTTGCCGCCAATGCTTTGGCGTGTGCTAAGGCCTCTCCGGCGGGCGCAATTTGGTTGATCAAACCCAAGCTCAGTGCACGGTCCGCATCCATGAAGTCGCCAGTGAGCGCCATCTCCATCGCAACGCGACTTGGAATCTGTCGTGGCAGACGAACGAGACCGCCTGCGGCCGCAGCTAAACCGCGCTTCACTTCAGGGATACCAAACTTGGCGTTATCGGCTGCGACAATAAGATCGCAGGTAATAGCCAGCTCACAGCCGCCTGCGAGAGCATACCCTTCAACGGCTGCGATCAGCGGCTTGTCGGTAGAACGCTGGACCATGCCCGCGAAACCACGACCTTCGACATAGGGTGTTTCACCCGTGACAAAGGCTTTGAGGTCCATTCCTGAGCAGAAAGTGCCACCTGCACCTGTGAGAATCACAACATGCGTGCTGTCGTCCGCATCAAGCTGATCAAGTGCCGCCGCGATGCCTATTGCGACGTCTTTATTGACCGCATTCTTGGCAGCGGGACGGTTGATCGTAATGGTCATGACGCCATCGGCGACATCAGTTAATACTGCTGGTTCACTCATTATCGTTCTCCTTTTCGTTGATACCTAACCTTAACGGGGTTGCATACGGATGCCACCATCCATCCGGATAGTTTCGCCGTTAATGTAATCATTATCGATGATCGCTGCCGCCAACTTACCAATCTCCTCCGGCTCACCAAGGCGCTGAGGGTATAGGACCGCTGCGGACAATGACTCAATTGAATCCGGTGGAAGGCCTGCAAATAGCGGCGTGTTGATCATTCCAGGAGCAATCGTGTTTACGCGAATGCCCATTTTTGACAGGTCACGAGCAATGGGAAGGGTCATACCAACAATGCCGCCCTTCGTGGCACTGTAAGCCGCCTGACCCATTTGTCCCTCAAAAGCCGCTACCGATGCGGTATTGATGATCACCCCACGGCCCATGTACTGATCCACAGGCTCGTTGTGTTGCATTCTGAAGGCGCACAAGCGAATCACATTGAAGGTGCCTGTCAGGTTTACAGCAATGGTTTTGTCCCACATATCGAGAGGAAACGCACCATCGCGCCCCACCGTTCTTGACGCAGTTGCGATACCTGCGCAATTCACAACCGCGTAAATCGCACCGAATTTCTCGATTCCCGCATCAATGCCTGCTTCAACAGAGGCCTCGTCCGCCACGTTTACCTGAGCAAAGACACATCGGTCTGTGCCCATCTCGTCAACCATCGCATTGCCTGCGTCTGCGTTGAGATCGAAGATGATGATGTTACCGCCATCCGCGTAAATACGACGTGCAACCGCTTGACCAATACCTGATGCACCACCCGTCACGACGGCGGCTCTTCCTGAAATATCCATAAATTTCCTCTGTAACTATTTTTGTGTCAGGCAAGCCCAACAACTCGGTGCGTGTTTTCTGCCGCAGGCTCAATAAAAACCTTGGCGCCTATGGGGTCCCCGTCAATACACAGATCGTTGAGGTCTCCCGGTTCAAGTAGCGAGGCTGCGATAACACGCTCTCCAGCCTCGTTGATAGCAAGTACAGCGAGCCAGTGTCCCTCTGGTAGCTGCTTGATCATAAATGTCTCTATGACCGCGCTGCCGCTGAATTCTGAGGCAAGCGCTCGCCTATTTCCAGCACCTTCAAATCGCATCTCACGCGCTCTCGGGTCAGCGTCACCGGGCGTGCGGCTATAGACACCCACAGCATGCTTCGACATATGCCCACCCAGAGCCCCAACAAGTACATTCGCGTATTGGTCGTTTTGAATGGCTGAGACGGCGGACGCAATTCCGTGCATTGAGTAGTTATTGCCGGGACCACCGAAGAAAGGCAACCCACCGGTCAAACTGACAGGTCGTCCATCCCCTAGTTCAAGCCCCAAGGCCTCCATTGCCTCGATCACAGCAACTGGAAAGCAACTGTAAATATCAAAGGCGTCGACTTCCTCGACACGTATTCCCGCCGAGCTTAAGGCATTGGCGTAGCTCCAACGCAAAGCAGGCGATATTGACCAGTCAACTCTCTCCAGTAGATTCTGCTCCGTCGCCTCGGCGAACCCTCTCAAAAACACCGCTCGGTGCTCCAGCCCGAGTTCACGCGCCTTACCGTATTGCATTACCACAACGGCTGCGGACTGATTAACACCGTCCTTCGCAACCATCGATTTAAGATGCGGATCTCCAACAACGCGATTACGCCCCGAAACAGCCGAAATGTCCTGGGACTCTGGAACCGTTTCAAACATGGTGATGGGATTAATGCGGGCGGCATCCGCAAGAGGGGTCAATACATCACCCAAGAACGCCAGATACTCAGCACGTCCCATCCCTTTGGAAGCCCGTTTTTTGTGCTCCATCATCGGATAAATATCGATCGGCGCGACCACTTTATGAGCAGCAAGCGCTGGCACAAACTGATCCTCAAGGCCCATACCGTGATCCTCAGAACTACCCTCGGGGCTCTCAGACCAGTCAAGCGAATCGCCCGAGCGCTGGTGCGCACGCATCGTCGCAATCGCCTCTGCACCGCAAAGCACAATGATATCCGCACAACCTCGTGCGATTTCTGAGCAAGCCGTCGCCACATACTGCTGGGGGCTCTGCCCACCGGCAGTTGCATAGATTGCCTGAGCGGTATGCATACCACAGCGATTGGCAACTGATCGCGCAAACCCATCGCTACACCCAAACGGTGCAAGAAGCGGCTTGATGCGTTCGGGGACTGAATCGACAAAAGTGCGCATAACCATCAGTTGATCAACCTGAGCTGAGAGATCAGCAACACCCGTTTCATCCAGAGCAGTTTTAACGGCCTCTGCGGCGAGATCCGCCGGCGACAGTCGGCGCCAACGCTCACCCAAACGGTCTACAACTTGTGCCGCTGCAACGATTACGGGTGCTGTGTCACTTACTTGCATTAACGCAAACTCCCAACAGATCGACAGATACTTAAGAAACTTAGTGCCTTCAGGGACGCCCCGCCCACAAGCAAGCCGTCGACGCTCTCAAAAGTGGTGAAATCAACTGCGTTAGCCTCGTTGACGCTACCACCGTACAAGACTGCGACGGGGTCATCGAAGCGCGGTTTAAGCGCTGCTTTGAGGGCAGCATGCATCGCGTTCGCAATTGCGGGGGTTGCAGCCTCACCGGAGCCAATGGCCCAAATAGGTTCATAGGCAAGGACTGGCACCGAAGCTAAACCCTCAGCGCTTGCAAGTGCTTGTTCAGCAACAATCTTCTCCGCATCGCCGCTATCTCTTACATCTTGGGATTCGCCAACACAGATGATGGGGCGAATACCTGCGGCTTCCAGTCTACACGCCTTTTCTGCCACCAATGCATTACTCTCATTCCATGCAATTCGTCGCTCAGAATGTCCGACTAGCGCGTAACTACACTTGAGTTCGCTGAGCATTTGCGCGGATATTTCACCCGTGTGTGCGCCTACCTCATGGGCGGATACATCCTGGCCGCAAAGTGCTGCGCCCGTTATGCCGTCTAGGTCAGACAGAAAGGCCGCCGGGGGAGCGATGAGTGCTTTCACATTTGCCGGAGGATAACTCGCCTCCCACTCTTCCCGAAATTGACAGACAGATGCGCGATCTATTGCCATTTTCCAATTGGCTATCACCAGCTTTGGTATCATTGTTTTTTCATTCTCTTTATTGCGACTGAAGTCGCTTGATCATCGTCGAGGTGTGAGTGAGCACCACGCAGAGGTTACTTCTAAACGTGAAATTTTCGACTTATGCGCAACATTACAGCAGTGAAAGCGGAATCGTCCAGCTCATGCAGGATCTGACCATTACGCCACCCCCCGGCGGTCAACTCTTCCTGATGGGAGGCGGAAACCCAGCACATGTTCCCGAGGTCGAAGACGCCCTGCGACAAGTCGCCCGTGAGGTCGTAGAAGACACGACGCGATTCAGGCGGATGGTGGGCGACTACGATGCGCCGCAAGGCCACGAGCTGTTTAGAACCGCACTCGCCGAGCATCTCTCAGCGCTTTTCCACAAACGTCTCTCGGCTGAAAATATCGCAATCACCAATGGCAGTCAGGCCAGTTTTGAGGTCCTTTTTAACGCGTTTGCGGGTGATTTTGCAGACGGAAGTTGGCGCCACATTGAACTTCCTATTGCTCCTGAATATGTGGGCTATAACGACATGGGGCGACAAAAGCGTCCCATTCTTCGATCGACGCCAGCGCGCATCGATCTCCTTGCTGATCAACAGTTCAAATACGGACTCGACTTGGAGCGTTTTGAAGTCAGTCCCGATTCGAGCGGCGCGGTGTGTCTCTCGCGGCCCACAAACCCATCGGGTAATGTGGTAACCGATACAGAACTGAGAGAAGTTGCGAACAAATGTAAACTTGCAGGTGTCCCACTAATCATCGATGGCGCCTATGGACTGCCATTTCCAGGCATGATTTACAGATCAGCAACGCCATTCTGGGACGACAACACGATTCTCTGTCTCAGCCTATCAAAACTTGGACTACCGGGTGTTAGAACCGGCATCGTAGTCGCAGCACCCGAGGTAACAGCGCTCATCAGGAACGCCAGCGCGATTAACAGTTTGGCACCGACACGCGTAGGGCCAGAACTCGTCCTTCCCCTACTTGCCAGCCGACACTTAGACGAGCTGTGCGAACAAGTCATCAAACCACATTATCTCCGCAAACAGGCCTTAGCGCTCGAGAGCCTACGACAGGCTTCGAGCGGTCTACCGATTCGCGTACACAGACCCGACGGCGCCATGTTCCTATGGGTTTGGTTTGAGAATATTCCCGGAGGCACTCAGAAGCTGTACGAAGTTGCCGCTGCAGAAGGGATTGTTACGGTCGCCGGACATCACTTTTTTCAAGGCCTGAGCAAAGAATGGCAGCACGCTAACGAATGCTTGAGGATCAACTATGCAGGTGATCCTGGGATGGTGGAGGAAGGGATCAGGCGCCTTATTTCGATCGCAAGACGCCTTTATGAGTCAGCTGATCAAGCGTCCAACGCTTGATAGTAGTCCATCAAAATCTTTGCCACCTCGGGGCGAGAAAACTCGGGTGGCGGCGCGATACCTTGGCCCAGCATTTCACGGACCTTGGTTCCCGAAAGTAAAATGAAGTCTTCTTTATCGTGATCGGGTGCGTCCTTCATCATGACAACGCGGTCCAGTTTTTTACTGTAAGCCGTGTGATCTGCACGATAGATGTCGATCTCCAGCGCTCCGTCAGGCACTCGCTCGTCAAAAATTGTTTGGGCGTCAAAACCACCGTAATAGTCGCCAACGCCTGCGTGGTCACGACCAACAATGAGCTGCGTGCACCCAGCATTCTGTCTGAACACGGCATGTAAAACCGCCTCACGCGGTCCCGCATAGAGCATATCAAAGCCGTAGCCGGTGACCATCACAGTGTTCTCTGGAAAGTAATGATCGACCATGGTGCGGATCGCATTATCGCGAACGTCTGCCGGGATATCACCAGCCTTTAACTTGCCCAGAAGCATGTGAATCAAAATACCGTCAGCATCGAGGTCCTGCATAGCCATGCGGCACAGCTCCTCATGCGCACGATGCATTGGGTTACGGGTCTGGAAAGCTACTACACGCTGCCATCCGCGCGATTCGATCTCGTCGCGAATCTCCATGGCTGTTCTAAATGTGTCGGGGAAGTCCGCTTGGAAATAGGAATAGTTCAAAACTTCGATCGGGCCAGACAGGAGCACTCGGCCTTGGTTATTAAAGGTCGCTACACCCGGGTGCGCAGGATCCTCAGTTCCAAATATCTCGCGGGTCATAAGTGACATATCACCGTCCGATAGCGTATCGACGCCTGTCACAGTCATCACTGCCAACACGGGACTTCCATCCACGTTCGGGTCTCTGAGCGCTATACGAGCACCTACTTCTCCGTTAAATTCGGCAACCATATTGAGCACAGGAACAGGCCAGAATAGCCCCTCCGTCGTAACTAGATCGCGTGCGACCTTAATTGCATCAGCACGATTCATATAACCGGACAAGGGTGTGAAATAGCCAGCGCCCAACATCACTGCATTAGCTGCGGCTGCCGATGAAACCATTATTGAAGCAAGACCAGTGGCCTCCTCCACAAGCTCTTCTTTACGCTGATCCAATACGATTCTGGGTGTCAGTGCCTCGGCACCATGGGGTTTAATCAAGCTCATTTGATTCTCTTTAGGGCTAACTAGTGGGTTGTTTTCGCTCAGTGATAAGTCTCAGTACACATCACAGCTTTGCGGTGGGCTTCTGCGCCGCCATTGCAGGTCTCAGTTACTTAGGAATAAGACCTTGTTCACGAAGCTGTTCGATGATTTGTGTGACTTCTTGCTCAAGGGTCTGCAGATCAGTCCGAAGGTGAATTTCCGGACTTGCGGGTGCCTCATAAGGATCGTCAATACCCGTGAAGTTTTTGATTTCGCCAGCTCGAGCTTTTTTGTAAAGCCCTTTAGGATCGCGCGACTCCGCCGTTTCCAAGCTGCAATCGACAAAGACCTCAATAAATGCCATTCCCGCTTCCTCGTGAATCTGCCGCACAAGCTCACGGTCACGTAGATAGGGCGAGATAAAGCTAGAGAGCACCAGCACACCTGAGTCAACAAATAGCTTAGAAATTTCCCCAACGCGCCGGATATTCTCCGCTCGGTCTTCCTCGCTAAACCCTAAGTTCTTATTGATACCAAATCGGACGTTGTCTCCGTCAAGGCGGTAGCAAAGCACCCCCATGTCGTGAAGCACGCCTTCAAGCGCCACAGCGACCGTGCTTTTGCCCGAGCCCGATAGCCCTGTGAACCACAGAGTAGCGCCGCGGTGCCCAAGTAACGCCGCACGCTCCTCGCGTGTGACCTCACCCTCGTGCCAGTGAATGTTGGTTGCTTTCTGCTCTGCCATACCCGCCTCCATTTGCGTGCCGCGATCTTAGAGGATGGCGCTTACAAATAAAAACGGTTTAAATGAATAAAATCTATCGAAAAAATTAATTAGTATGCAATACACACTCAAACAGCTGGTTGTTTTCAAGACCGTGGCAAATCTTCAGTCGACGACAGCTGCGGCAGAGACATTGGCATTGTCTCAGTCGGCGGTTAGTTCAGCGATTAAGCAGCTTGAGACGCAAATTGGTCAAACCCTATTCGATCGGGTGGGAAGGCAAGTAATACTGAATCGGGTGGGCGTCTCGCTCGCCCCGGCCGTCGATGATTTCCTTGCTCACGCGGCTCGGCTGGACTCACAACTCCGGGGCGAGGCAATCGCCGGTAAGATCTGCTTGGGCGCGAGTTTCACTATAGCTAATCACATTGTTGTCGATGCTATGGTCGACTTCCAAAGAGCCTATGAGAGTGTCGACATAGAGATCACGAGCGACAACTCGCCCGGCATCATAGATTCGGTGATTGCGGGCAGTGTCGATTTTGGGCTTATTGAATCATCCGTAGACGACCCCCGGATCGCCATCGAGCGGTGGCTTGATGATGAACTTGTGGTCTTTGCAAGCCCCGACCATCCATTGGTCAACACGGGTCGAGCATCAGTCGCCGAGTTAGAGCAGGCTCCTTGGGTGCTGAGGGAACTGGGATCAGGCGCAAGAAATGTCTTTAATGAGACGTTTCGCTCCGCTTTGCCAAACATACAAGTCGCCATGGAGTTTCGGCACAACGAGCCCATTAAGCGCGCAGTCGCAAGAGGCGTAGGGGTGGGCTGCTTGTCAGCACGGGTTCTCGAACGTGAATTAATGGACGGCACCTTGGTCGCTCTCGAAATACCAAATGAGCGAAAAATGCCCCGACATCTGGCAATGATAAAACGTAAGGACAGCGAGCTGTCTGCACCGGCAAGGGCATTTTGGGAACAATGCCTAGCTATGCGTTGATGGGCTCAGTACTATTCGGATTTCCCGCCAACATCGGACCAAAGCATGCAAGTAGCTATCATTGTAGGAAGTCACAGGAAAGACTCTCAGAGCGCAAAGATTGGACGTTTTTTGCAAGCGCAAATCGAGTCTTTGGGCGACCATAGTTGCTGGACCTGTGATCTTGGTAAAAATCCGCTACCGATGTGGGATGAAGAGATTGGCTCTGACGCATCGCACTGGGCACCGCTGGATGAGGTTAACACCCAACTGAAAGCCGCCGAGGCCATCATTGTCATCGCGCCCGAGTGGCATGGCATGGTTCCAGCGGCACTGAAGAATTTTTTCTTGGTTTGCGATGGAACCGCATTGGGGCATAAGCCCGCGCTTGCCGTGGGTGTATCCGTTGGTCCAGGGGGCAGCTATCCCATATCTGAATTGCGTATTAGTAGTTACAAGAACAATCGTATGTGCTACTTACCCGAGCACCTCATTGTGCGGTATTGCGTGCTTGTCATGAACGAAGACACTGCAACAAATGATGAAGGTGAACACAGCTATGTGTCCGAGCGAAGCCTGTACTGCCTGCGGCAGCTTATTGCCTACGGTGACGCCCTCAGACAAGTGCGCGCATCGGGAGCTGCCGACTTGGGACCTTATCCCAACGGCATGTAGTCTTAATATACAAACCTGAGTAAGCCTGACTTGAGATGGCTACCTTGTTGATATGGGTGACGTGGCTTGCCCGCAGCTACCCTTTACTGACTGCTTTTGATACTTACTTACCGCATACACTGGGCTGGGCCAGAAGCTTACGCTAAGCCTTTGTAAGCGCCCCCGAAAAATATGAGTGGCTCGCCTTCAACGGATGTAAACGCTTCCACCTCACCAACAATAATGTGGTGATCACCACCGGCATGAATTGCGTTTGTGCGGCAAGAGAAAGTCGCCAGCGCGCCGGCGATCAAAGGGGTACCATTCTCGTCCCGGCTAAGGTGTGATGCCTCGATGTCGTGATCCATAGATCGCGCGTACTGATTAGATAGTGCTTCTTGTGAATGCTGAAGCACCGAAATTCCGTAGCGCTCGCACTCGGTGAATGCAGCGAAACAATCAGATGTGTTTTGAATACTCCAGAGCACCAACGCAGGCTCCAAAGACACCGCTGCGAAGGAATTCACTGTCATGCCAATAGGCCCCTCTGCTGACTCAGTTGTGACAACACATACGCCCGTAGCAAATCTACCAAGGGTGTTTCTAAATTCTCTGGCGTCCACATTAGATTCCTTTGTTAACGAACACGAACGGTATCATCACTACAGGATGAAAAATCCGTCCTTTTAGGGTAACGCTCTCATCGTCCAGATGGCTTAAGACTGCCTGTTCATCCCCGATTAGCTCCGCAAAGATGGAGCCGGGCAATCGGTTTTAGCAAGATCCCGTGAAACTACGCAGAAGGCTCACCACGAAGATCACTCGCCCAAACCGCCACCTCTAAAAACGATAGCTCGCTCCCAGTCGCAGCCGACGCAGGGTACCAGGGAAGCCAATGGCTGTCTCAAACGAGTTATTAAGCGCAAGAATGCGGTTGCCGGGCGGACCATTTACGCGGAGCCCTGTCAAGGATCTCTCTAAGGCAACTCTCTTGGGAAGCTCTCTCGAGAGCGTTTTTTAAGGGGGCTCTAGAAAACAAGGTGGCCTCCGAGACAGCTTGGGCTAATCCGTCATTGACAGAGACCTGCAAGTACATAAGCTGTTCTGCGGAAAAAAGAGGTAATAACGTCATGACGAATCCCCTGAAAAGTCTTAACCACGGATTGAATGAAGAGCTCAACATGCTACGAGATACCACCCGGCAGTTTGTTGAGAACGAAATCATGCCCATCGCGGATGAGATAGATGCCTCCAATGATTTTCCCCACCACCTATGGAAAAAAATGGGAGAACTTGGTCTTCTGGGGATCACCGTTGATGAGCGCTTTGGTGGCTCAGGACTCGGTTATCTTGCACACATCATAGTGCTTGAGGAAATCAGTCGCGCTTCCGCGTCAGTGGGACTCTCCTACGGAGCGCACTCAAACCTTTGTCTTAATCAGCTACAGCGCAACGGCACTGAAAGCCAAAAAGAAAAATATTTGCCCGACCTGTGCTCTGGTGCAAAGGTCGGTGCACTCGCCATGAGCGAGCCCAATGCTGGCTCCGATGTCGTCAGCATGAAGCTCCGAGCTCAATGTAAGGGTGATCACTTCATCCTAAACGGTAATAAAATGTGGATTACAAACGGTCCAGATGCCGACACTTATATTATCTACGCGAAAACCGAGCCTAATGCGGGGTCTCGAGGCATCACAGCCTTCATCGTTGAGCGAGGCTATCCGGGCTTCTCACAAGGCAAAAAACTCGACAAGTTGGGTATGCGTGGCTCCAATACCGCGGAGCTGATTTTTGAAGATTGTCCGGTACCCGCCGAGAATGTGCTTGGGGAAATCAATGCCGGTGTTGCGGTACTCATGTCCGGACTCGACTACGAGCGGGCGGTTCTTTCAGGCGGTCCTGTTGGGATCATGCAGGCTTGTCTCGATACGGTTGTCCCCTATATCCATGAGCGAAAGCAATTCGATCAACCCATAGGAGAGTTCCAACTTATTCAAGGGAAGCTAGCTGACATGTATGCCTCAACCGCAGCCTGCCGTGCCTACCTCTACGAAGTAGGTCGAGCACTTGACCGTGGTGAGGACAGCCGGAAGGATGCGGCAGCGGTTATCCTCTACACGGCCGAAGCCGCGACGAAGGCCGCGCTCGATGCGATACAGATACTAGGGGGCAATGGCTACACTATGGATTACCCAACGGGTCGATTCTTAAGGGATGCAAAACTCTACGAGATCGGCGCGGGCACATCGGAAGTGCGGCGTATGCTCATTGGGCGTGAGATATTCCAAGAGACGGCTTGAAATCACTCTCAGCTCGAACCACTAACCTCGAGCAAGCAAGATGCTGACGAACCTGGAGTGGCTTATCGCTGAACATCGCGTAACAGCGGTTTGTAACTAAGGCCGTGGGTAGGCAGACGTGTTGCTGCTGGCGCCTGTCGCACTAACCCTTATCGACTTAAGAATCGACTTAGGAATCGAATTAGGGCAGACCTGAATTCTCAAGCGTGAAAAGCAATAGCACCGAACTCGTATTTTTCAGGGTAAAAAAACAATAATAGCGCAGAGCAATAAAGCAAGTCACAGCCTATACTATGCGCGCAATGTGCAGTTACCGCCCCTGCTAAGCTACTAGGAGTATTTGTGTCCACCCAAGACGCGTCTAATATCGACGATGTGCGAATCGATGGCATTAACGACCTCATTTCTCCCAATGAGATCATCGCCCGCCACCCTGTCCCTGAAACAACGGCTGCACTCATAGAAGCGACTCGCAGTCGTATAGCCAAAATAATGCGCGGCGAGGACCCGCGTTTGCTGGTGGTCATTGGGCCATGCTCAATTCACGACGCCGATGCGGCGCTGGAGTACGCTAAAAGGCTCATGCATATGCGGACTCAATACGCTGACAAGCTCGAAGTGGTCATGCGTACCTATTTTGAAAAGCCGCGAACCAGTCTGGGCTGGAAGGGCTATATCAACGATCCGTTTTTGGATGGAAGTTTCAAAATCAATGAAGGATTGGCACTGGCAAGAGAGCTTTTGCTCTCTATCAACAACATGGGGCTACCAACCGCGGGTGAGTTTTTGGATGCCATTACACCGCAATATGTTGCCGACTTGATGTCCTGGGGGGCGATTGGCGCGCGAACAACAGAAAGCCAGGTTCATCGTCAGCTTGCATCTGGTCTCTCGTGTCCCGTCGGCTTTAAGAACGGAACCGAGGGCAATGTGCAAATCGCGGTTGACGCCATTAACGCCGCTGCCGCGAGTCACCATTTTTTATCTGTAACCAAAACAGGCGCTGCGGCGATTGTCAAAACAGCGGGCAATCCCGATTGCCACTTAATTCTACGCGGTGGTCTCAAGCCCAACTATGACGCAGCAAGCGTGCGCGAGGCAGAGCTCTTGCTGGAAAACGCAGGACTGACCTCAGGCTTAATGGTGGATTGTAGTCATGCCAACAGCCAGAAGGATCACGCAAAGCAAATCGGTGTGTGCCAGAGTATTGTTGACCAACGACGCGATCGTGCATCAGCAATCAGAGGCGTGATGATTGAGAGTCATTTAGTAGGCGGGAGTCAACCGATTGGATCACCCGACACACTGACCTACGGAAAGAGCATTACCGACGCTTGTCTTGGGTGGGCTGACAGCGAAATGCTGCTCGAAGCATTAGCTAAGGGCTAAATAAAGAGCGATAAGCTGTGCGGCCATAAGCTCAGAACCGCAAGAGTTCGGTGGCTTGAAGCCCTCTCTCCCTTGCTTCTACGACACTACTGATTAAGAGACACCCGGCGCAGTTATTGGTCCGTCAGGCTCGTCAGACTCAATAAGCTCGATAATCGGCTGATTAAACCCGCGCTTAAGGCCGGCCAACGAACGCCGATTCTTCCCCATCATGGGGCCGGCGACCTCTAGTCCGATCTGTTCGAGCTGATCCAATGCGCCGGTCGCATCGATGACCTCGAGTGCCAAGGCGCGATCAGCCGTCAAACGTTCCCCAGTCAGAAGAGCCGCTCTAATCGCTTTGGGACTTAATTTGCTACATACCAACTCATTCATGCGAACGGTTAGCGTCATGTTGAGATCTACTTCAGGCAAACAGAAATAGCCTCTGTCGGCTCTCATAACACTGTAGTCCGAGGCTAAAACAATCATGGCACCCAAGCCGAAGGCGTGCCCTGTCACTAACGAAATCACAGGAAATGGCGCATCGAGTAACCGAGCGAGGACCCGCATACAGAGCTCAGTAAATTCCTTGTCTCCACTCGCCATCAAATAATCCAGGTCGAGTCCTTGGCTGAAGTTCTTGCCCTCCCCCAATAAAATAAGCGCTTGGCATTCTTCATCAGCAATAGCGTAAGAAATAGCCTCATCGAACTGCGCTAGCGTCTCGGGGTTAAATCGGCCTTCTCCCGCAAACTGGTGGCGATGGACAGCAGGCATAACACACTCTCTCGATCAAAATTAGTATTCGATACTACAGGATCGATGCCACGATGAGGTAGACTCCGCCCAGCAAGTTTCACCAAAATCCGCAGGGGGATAAATGACAAAGCTGGAGCAGCTGGCTGCCATGAGCACGGTAGTCGCAGACACAGGTGACATAGACGCGATCGCAAAGCTAAAGCCCGTTGATGCTACAACCAACCCCTCACTGCTACTAAAAGCCGCCGGGCTCACGCGCTTCGAAGCCGACGTGAGTGCACTCAAAGGAAACCCTAACGCAGCCGATGAATTTGCGGTTCGCGTCGGCTCGCAAATCGTTGCCCTCGTGCCCGGGGTTATAAGTACCGAAGTGGACGCGAGGCTATCTTTTGACACGCAAGCCACTATTGCGAAGGCGGAGAGACTGATCGAACTTTATGACAGAGCTGGGGTAGCACCAGATAGAGTGCTTATCAAAATTGCTTCGACCTGGGAGGGCATCCAAGCTGCGGCCGAGCTGGAAAAGCGGGGTATTCACTGCAACCTCACCCTCCTCTTCGGCTTTGAGCAAGCACGAGCCTGTGCCGACGCCGGTGTATTCCTCATCTCGCCCTTCGTTGGACGAATCACCGATTGGTACAAGGCAAATACGGATATCGTGATTGACTCACCCGCGCAGGATCCGGGCGTTCAATCGGTTACCAAGATTTTCAATCACTACAAAACGCATGGCTTCGAGACAGTGGTGATGGGTGCCAGCTTCAGAAACACAGGTCAGATTGAAGCGCTGGCTGGTTGTGACAGGTTAACCATCTCACCTGATTTGCTCGACGAGTTGGGCGCGAGCACAGGAGATCTTCCTGAAGCACTCTCAAAAACGCAGTCTGTCACAGGGGTCGGTCAACCCATCTCTGAGAGTGAGTTTCGGTTTGAGCACAACGAAAGTGCGATGGCCACTGAGAAGCTCGCTGACGGTATTCGCCGGTTCGTTTTGGACCAGGTGAAGTTAGAAGCAGCACTCGCCTAGAACCTAATCCTGTAAGCGCGGGCTCGAATAACTAGCGCCCAGGGCGTTAGGAACTAATCCAAAGTGCCGTAAGGCGCTTTTTGATCGTGATATTGCGCTATCTACTGCTTTTTCGAGCAGCGTTAAGCTAGCAACTGATGCGCTGGCCTCTCGTTTATTGGGCGACTCGCTTTAGCCCATCATTAAAGCGGTGTAAGAGTACTTATCTCCTGCGCCTTATTGGGCAAGAAATGGTAAGCCCTCCCAAGACCACACTCAGGCCAAAATTAACCGAACTTCGCTTCACGCTTTTCGAAAAACGCCGCCACCGCCTCGAGTTGGTTGGGCTTGTATATGATCTCTGTTTGCTCTACCGACTCGGCCATCAGCAAATCGGCATCCGTGGCCTCTCCCATCATATTTGAAATACGTTTCGCACCGCGGATTGCGTCTGGGTTCTTGCTGGCGATGATGTGGGCAAGTTCCATCGCTCTTGCCAGTGGATCCACGTTAAGCTCTGTCGCGAAGCCGAAGCTCTGCGCGTCCTCACCCGAAAAGATCTCGTTGGTGTAAACGAGACGGCGCAGAATGTCATCACGCACATTTCCCCGCCACAACGGATAGCCCGACATATCGGGCACCAAGCCCCAGCGCATTTCCATAACTGCACAACGCGTCTCTGGATGAATAATCTTAATGTCAGAACCCGCCATTAACTGGAGGCCTCCCCCAAAACACACACCGTGAACAGCGGAGATCACAGGCACGGAAAGCTGCCTCCAACCCCAACCAAGATGTTGTACCCAATTTGCCTTGCCATGAGTCCGTGGCACGAGATCAGACGGCGCATCATCATTTAGTCCGAAACTACCCAGGTCGAGACCTGCACAAAACGCATTACCTTCGCCACTAAGGACGACGGCTCTGATCTCATCATCGGCAGCAAGCGTTTCAAGTGCTGAAGTAATACCCTCAAACATCGCTGGATCGAGTGCATTCATTTTATCGCCCCGATTCAATCTCACATGGCAGACGCCATCCGTTGTGCTCATCAATACGCGATCTGACATTGTTTTCCCTTTCTTGTGTGCGGTTATGTTTGTCGTCTTGTGCGTCGAACGTTTTACTTGCCAAAGAAGCTAGGCTCACTGGCTGTGACATAGCCTCGTTGCCTGATGATAGCGACCGGTCAAAGTGCCGGCAATGAGCGGACTTACGCCAAGCTCAAATAGGTTTGTTGTCACGTTAGCAAGACCAAACTAGATACCGAGTTGCCTAGAGAGGTGTTTGGCATTTGCAAAGCCGCGATCACAACGGTACTTTCCCAATTCAATTAACAATAACGAGGCCACCATGAACTCGATCGCTGATATCAATCCAACCATCGCCGCGTCGGTAGAACAAGCTGAAGCTATCCGCGGTTCAATGCAGATGAAGCTCGATGAGATGCGTCAGGCATATCACAAAGCACCTAGCCCCAGCCTGGAAGAGCGCAAGCACGACCTAAAGCAACTCAAAAAGCTGATTGGCGAAAATACCGAGTCGATCTCGAAAGCCATCTCCGAGGACTATGGTCACCGCTCTGAGCACGAGACGATGTTCGCCGAATTTATCGGCACTGGGGGCGGTATCGATGACATCCTCAAGAACCTAAAGAAGTGGATGAAGCCTGAAAAGCGGCACATCGACTCTACGATGTTTCCATTTGCGAGTAATACCGTTATTCCACAACCCTTGGGCGTTGTCGGTCTGATTATCCCTTGGAATTTCCCCGTGTTCTTGTCGGTGTCTCAGATCGCGACGGCCTTTGCGGCCGGCAATCGCGTGATGGTGAAGATGTCAGAGAACAGCCGGTCGCTGACACGACTGCTACGTGAGCTCTCTCCCAAGTACTTGCCCGAGGACAAGTTAGTCTTTCTGGAGGAGACAGGTGGTGTTGGTATCGAGTTTTCCAAACTAGCATTTGACCTCATCATCTTTACTGGATCAGGAGCAACAGGTAAGAAAGTAATGGCCTCTGCGGCCGAAAACCTGACACCTGTGATTCTCGAGCTCGGCGGCAAATCACCAGCAATAATCGATCCAAAATACGACCTCGCGAAAGCGGCGGAACGCATCATGTTCGCCAAGCAATTCAACGCCGGTCAGATTTGCGTCAACGTCGATTATGTCATGGTCCACAAGTCGCAGACCGATGAGTTCATCGAACACTGCAGCAACTGGCTTAAGGCGAATGTGCCCACAATCAATTCTGACGATTACACATCGATGATTGATAAGAGGGCCTATGATCGCATGATGGCCACGCTTGACGATGCGCGCGCTTATGGAGCAAAGATAATCAATCCCACCGGTGAGGAACCGAATCCAGAAACACGTAAAGTTCCCGTGCAGTTCGTAGTAGATACCTCCCCCGAGATGATCATTCGAAATCGAGAGACCTTCGGTCCGCTCCTGATGATTGTGACGTATGAATCTGAAGACGATGTCGTTGCGCACGTCAACGCTGGAGACCGTCCACTGGCGATGTACCCGTTCACTAAGAACAAGAAGCTCGCCGATCACTACATTACGCATATCATGTCAGGCGGTGTGAGCATTAACGATGCACTGCTTCATGTATCGCAGCACGACCTACCCTTTGGTGGCGTCGGCGGCAGTGGCATGGGCCATTACCACGGTAAAGAAGGCTTCATGTCTTGCTCGAAAATGCGCCCCGTCTTCCGCCAGGCCAACTTCACGATAAACAAGTTTATGGGGCCTCCCTACGTGGGATTCAAAGACAAGATGTATCGCGCACTTACCAAGAAAAACCTCAAGTAGTGGACTGAGATACCTAGTACTCAGAGATTCGATAGTGCTCTGAATTAAATAGTGAACTCAAATGGAACTTAAAAAAAAAGGCCCTTTATGGGCCTTTTTTGTTTGGTTATCGCGCGCCGCGATAGCGGATGTAGCACCCGACCACTCAGGAAAGCATGCGTTGCGACAGAGCATGACCATCCACCCCTGAGCAAATCTTCTTCTACCAAAACGCTGCGTAGATCAGCACTAGGATCAGCGTTACCGAAATAGCGGCTACGTTAAAGCCCTGCGATGTGCCAAACCCGATATCCTGAAGCAGTACAGGCTGGCCTGCTTCAGGTGCTCGCGTCAGCTGAGCAACTAAAACACCCAAGCCTATGTTGGCGAGAAAAACCAGCCAAATGCGCAGTACAAAAGGCATATCAGGCATCATCACTTTCAGGGCCAGACTTGCGATAACCGACCCAATCAGAACAGCGTAGGCGCTGGCCTCATTGGCTCGCTGATAGAAAAAGCCTAGCAGGAAAATCGTCACAACTCCCGGGGCTATGAAGCCCGTGTATTCCTGGATAGTTTGGAAAGCACTTTCCATCCCCCCCAAAAACGGCCGAGCGAGAACAAGGGCGATCAGCATGGCAACAAAAGCGACAATCCGACCAACCATGACATAGTGCGATTCATCGCGTTCACCACCTTCGTATTGACGGTATATATCCATCGTGAAGATGGTGGCAATAGAGTTCATCATCGACGCGAGCGAGGACACGATCGCTGCGATAAGAGCCGCAAATACAAGACCTCGCAAACCCGCCGGCGCGAGTTTCATCAATTCGCCATAGGTACGGTCTGACTTATCATTGAGCACCTCGGCCGCCAATAGGCCGTCCTGCGCCAAAACGAGTGCGGCAATGCCGGGCACCACAACGATGACGGGAATTAACAGTTTTAAAAATGCAGCAAACGCGAGGCCCTTCTGTGCCTCCGCGAGACTCTCCGCACCTAAGGCGCGTTGAATGATGTACTGATTGAACCCCCAATAAGAGAAGTGGAGCACCCATAGGCCGCCCAAGAGCGTCCAGATGCCGGGTAGGTCACCATAATTAGGGTGCGACTCATCGAGAATCATAGTGAAATGACCTGGAACCTCCTCACCGAGTCTAGCCAAGCCTGATAGCGCGCCTTTTCCTCCCCCGACAGCATCCAGTGCAAGCCACGTAATGGCAAAGCCGCCCATAATGAGAATCACAACCTGAATAATGTCGGTCAACGCAACGGCCTTAAGACCGCCGTATAAGGAGTACAAAACGGCGAAAGCAGCTAGTCCCAGCATGGCTGACATCACACTAACGCCGGTTAAACTCTCGATCGCGAGGCCACCCAACCACAAGACAGCAGTCAGATTGACAGCGGTGTAGAGCACGATCCAATAGAATGACATCAGAGACTTAACACCTGTGCCATATCGGGTCTGCAAAAACTGCGGCATGGTGTAAATTTCACGCTTCAAAAATATCGGCAAGAAATATTTAGCAACCACCAACAGCACGATGGCGGCCTGCCACTCATAAGCAGCGATCGCCAATCCCACAACAAAGCCTTGCCCTGACTGCCCGATGATCTGCTCAGCTGAGATATTAGCCGCGATTAGCGATGCACCAATAGCCCACCAGGGCAGTGTTCGTCCTGCTAGAAAGTAATCCTCGGTGGTTTTGGCTTGGCCTGAGTCGCGAGAAACCCACTGTGCCAAGCCAAAAAGACCTATGGCGTACACCGCCACAATCACCAGATCAATGGTTGTCATACCGTTTTCCTTTTTATTGTTTTATCCCTATTAGTTCAAAAGCGCTCTGTCGTTAACCAAGTCAGCACACGATACCACTGAGCGAATCTCTGGCATCGTGGTTAGTTTGATCTCCGAGATATCAATCGTTAAATCGCCCTCCGTTGCTAGCACGAAAGCTGTATTGACCTGAGCCAGTTGCAAGCCCTCGTTGGCAAAACATTCGGTCGGAATTGACTTGCGGGTCCATTCACCCAAAGACGCATCCAGCAACACCTGAGTGAATTTGACTGACCCAGAACACGGATATTTACAATCCATGCGCAAGTTCACCTGATCCGTTGGCGCCTGTACCACCCTGAAATCGATAACGAGCGCGCCCCCGGCCTCATCGAGTGCCGTGAGATCAGTCGGGTATTCAGACTGCATGTAGACAATCGACACGTATTCATTTGCGCCAATCTCTGCGCCACCCTCTGCGCCACTCTTTCCGCTGAAGGTCAGACGCCGCGCATCCTCCTGCACCACGCGATCGATTGACTTAATGACAACACTGCCGGTCGATGACTGGGTCTCACTACCTATCACTTCTACCGCCCAATCGCTGGGGTCACCCGTAAAGAGCTCCCAGTTTCCTCTCGGGCCGCCCTTGAAAATTTCTTGATCCAAGCTGTTATCGGCACCGATTAATTGTTCGGGTAAGGCGGACCATGCTGACTCCTCAGTCACAGATAACCCGTAACCGATCGGAAAAATAAACGCGTCGACAGGAAGATCGCGATCGACGGCATTGACGTCTAGTGCTGGCCACGGCATGGGGAGCTTGCCCACAAAATCAAATTGTACATCGCCCTGTGCGTCTGCGAGTAAGACGTCAGCAACGCCCTGCCCTTCACTGCCCGGGAGCCACGACACAACGAAGGCATCACTTTCGTTTAAGATGTCATTTACCCACATTGGACGACCTGTCAGGAATACCGCTACGACAGGGATGCCACGCGCCTTCAGCGATTTAATGAGTGCCCGTTCACCCCTTTGGTCGTACCAGGCAACTGTGTAGACATCTCCCTGCATTTCCGCATAGGGAGACTCTCCGAAAACGACGATGGCAATATCGGCATCCGCGTCCGTGTCGGACGTCACCGATCCACCCGCAGCTTCAATCTGCGCAGTCAGTCCTGCTGCAATCGACGTGCCACCCGGAAAGTCTTGATTAGTATTGCCCGTTCCCTGCCAACTTACACTCCAGCCACCACTTTGCTGTCCAATATTATCGGCACCGGGGCCCGCAATGATGAATTTCCTGTCCGGTGACGCTGGTAAAATACCGCCTTCATTTTTTAATAATACCTGTGACTTTCTAACTGCCTCGCGTGCAATCGCGCGATGATCCGCATGACCAATTTGATCAGAGAAATCATCTGCAAAGTCAGAGGGAAGCCCGCGAGTAAAAAGCCCGGCCCGCATTTTCATCACCAAAATACGCTGGACTGCCTCGTTGATCCGAGCGCGTGAAATCTCCCCGGCCGCCACTTGGTCAAGCATATTGTAGTAAAGAGGCTTCCAGTTCCCTGGAGCCATTACCATATCAACCCCGGCATTGATTGCCTGCGCACAGTTATCGTTCGTACAGCCAAGCACTTCGCCAACACCGTTCCAGTCACTGACGACCATGCCTTCAAAACCCATCTTGTCTCGCAGAAGGTCAGTCAAAATTGCCTTACTGCCGTGAATTTTATCGCCGTACCAGCTGTTAAATGAGGACATAACGCTCATCACGTCTTTGTCGATGGCTTCTACATAACCCTGTCCATGAATGGCAATCAAGTCATCCAGCGGCATGCTGGTATCGCCCCGATCGTCACCCCGCAAAGTACCGCCATCACCGATGAAGTGTTTAGCCGTAGAGGCTACGCCTTCTTCTTGCATCGCCTCTACAATGGGCGCTACGAAACTGGCCGCAATATCTGGGTCGGAGCTGAAGGACTCATAGGTGCGTCCCCAGCGCGCATCCCTCGCAACTGCAACAGTGGGAGCAAAAATCCAATCAATCCCGGTTGCCTTTACTTCCCTCGCCGTCGCTCCAATGATTCTGGCAACCAGCTCTGGATCTCGGGTCGCACCGAGACCGATATTGTGTGGGAATAACGTAGCACCCATGACATTGTTGTGTCCGTGAACTGCGTCGGTTCCCCAAACGATAGGTATTCCAGCACTACCCTCAGAGGTGTCAATCGAAGCGCTGTAGTAGGCGTCGGCAAGATCCACCCAATCCTGAGGCGTGGCGTACTTGTCACCTTTGGGAAACGCTCCACCACCATTCAGAACGCTTCCTAACCCATATTCTCGGACATCTTCTGCGGTTAGCCCACGAATCTCGCCTTGAATCATTTGAGCGACTTTCTGCTCAATGGACATTTGCTCCACGATGGATACCGCACAGGCCTGAATCGAATCCGCGCCGGTAGTGACCGAGGCGCAGCTTAGATCCACCCCCGCGTCTGATTTCGGTTCTTGGCAACCGGCCATAAACACACTAGAGAGCAGCAACCCCACTAATTTTTGGTGTGTTCGCATATCTTTAAGTCCCCTTCTCTAACTGCGTTTCTTTGGACGCATTTTCTCGTTCAGATTTCCCCAACCGTTGAGGACGTGCAGACGGGGCCTCATCTCGAAACTACCAAGTTGCGGCAGTTAACAATCTAAAGCTCCAAGACCTGCAGAGTCTTCACCGCTCCTCTCGCTCTGCTGCGCTCTCGTCCGACGCGCCCTCGTCTGCTCGTTCGGTTCCGCGTTCTAGGCGCTTTAATGCGCGCAGCTGAGGCTATTGCGCGCAGCTGTGGGGCGGTACGTGTCTCTCAGGCACTTTTGGCAGCGATGCGTCCAACATGCTCACTTTGTTCCGACCCAATCAGACTCGCCCCCCCGCAAAAGTGCCATCTTTACAAGGAGCGTCATTCCAAAACAGTGGCAATCGCAGGCAACTGAAACCTCTACCCCGGTGAACTGACGTGCAAGCTCGTCCAAAATACTCGCTGATCTAGCCATCGCGCACGGGTTTTGCGACGATAAGGTCGTTAGAAAAGGTCAAGCGGATGCAGTAATCCTTACCCAGCGCACCTTATGGACACTACGCCCAATTGTAAGTAGCACCCCACAGGAGGGCTTGAACAAGGCTGCGATTTTTCAGGTCGAGCTAGAGCTTCCCATTTACCGCACCGATGTCCCGACTTGTCTCAAGCTCCCTGTCTTACGGACATCGCTCATGGGATGTTAGTGTCTGGAAAAAATTCAAACCAATAAACTAGTCGGGGTTACTCCAAACATGGATCGTCACTTGTTTGCTAAAAAACGCGTATCGCTAGCCGTTTCCGTCGCTCTTGGAGCCATGGTCGCATCTCCTGTATCAGCACAGGACAGTGAGAGCGCCAATGATCAGATGATGGAAGAGGTTGTCGTCACAGGTATCCGCTCGAGCCTTAAGCGCGCAATGGATACAAAACGTGACGCAACGGGTGTTGTCGATGCGATCACCGCTGAAGATATCGGCGACTTCCCTGACACTAACCTCGCGGAAGCGCTGCAGCGGATAACAGGCGTGGCAATCGATCGAGATCGCGGCGAAGGTGCCCGTGTGACCGTCCGAGGGTTTGGTGCAGATTTTAACTTGGTGACCTTGAATGGACGCCAGATGCCAACACACAGTGGCTTTGGCCGGTCGTTCGACTTCGGCGACATCGCTTCAGAGAGCGTTTCTGGCGTTGAGGTGTACAAGACAGCGCAGGCCAGCGTCCCTACCGGTGGTATCGGTGCAACAATCAACGTTTTAACAGCCAAGCCATTGGATAATCCAGGCCCCTCAGCATCGATTGCTGCTCGTGGCGTAAAAGATCAGAGTTCATTTAACGGTGACGAGTGGACGCCGGAAGTGGCATTCCTGTTGTCTAACACGTTCATGGACGATACCGTGGGCATTGCTATCACCGGTAGCTTCCAGGAGCGCCAGTCAGGCCAAGCGTCCGCCTCAAACGGTAACTGGCTTGAACGCGATGGTGTTGGCGTGCCTGATAACGGCCAGCAAATCAACGGTCCAGCTCCTGGCGACATAGTAGGTTTGCCTCAACAGCAGACATACTCGCTGGATGAGTGGGACCGCGAACGTACAAACGCACAAGTTACGCTTCAGTGGAGCCCTGTCGAGACGCTGACTGCGACACTGGATTACACTTACGCTGAGCTAGATCTCAGACACACAGCGAACAGCATGGCCGTGTGGTTCAGCCCAACAGGCCAATCCGGTAATTGGATCAACGAAAACGGCGTTGTTAGCCCTCTGGTCTACACTGAAACCGATAACCAGCCAGACTTCACCATGGGTGCATTCTCGGACGCGTCCATCAACGAGCGTAAGTCAATGGGGCTTAATCTCAAGTGGGACCCAACAGACCGACTCAGTCTCGAGCTTGACTACCATGATTCCGACGCAACGCGCGATCCTAACAGCGTTTACGGCAGCTCGGGTCAGGTCTCAATGTCGATCTTTGGTCGTGAGTTGACGTCGGTTAACTACACTAATGAGCTACCTATCCTCACACTAGGGATGGCGGAGCCTATTTCACCGGATGATCTGCAAATTTCAGGTTCTGTCTTTAATAATAACTGGGCAGATATGGGTATCGAACAAGTCCAGTTTGACGGGAGCTTCGAGCTAACAGACACGTTGACACTTGATTTCGGATTAGCCCAGACAGAAGTGGATAACTACACCGCAGGTTCAAACGTACAGCGAAATACCTGGGGTCAAAACCAGACATCGGCGTTTGGCACTGTTGCGGACCTCGTTGTACCCGCAAGCCTTGCCGGGGTATACAGCGAGCTATCGGGTGGGGATCAGGTCAACAACAACTTCTTTATGGCGCAGATGGAAGATCTAGCGGAGCGTGCAGAATTTTTGCAGAGCTTGCCAGAGAGCAACCCATTACACCTTGCAACTGCCAGCACAGGTGGTGATTGCGGTACCGGTTTCTGCGCAAGCACTACGCCAGACAGTGAAGACTTCTTTGAAGAAGACACAATTGCCGCCTATCTACAGTTGAACTTCTCTGGCGAGATCTTCAATCGCCCATTTAATGTGAGAGCAGGCGTCAGGTACGAAGAAACCGAAGTGGTATCTAGCACGGCTGCTCAGGCCTACGACCGTGTCGAATGGCGATCAACTAACGAGTTCGAGATTATCCGCGCGGAAGGTAGCGTGCCTTCAGCACTGGCGGGTGAGTACGATCACACACTCCCCTCGATCGATTTTGATATGGAGTTGACCGACAATATCGTTCTTCGCGCGTCAGCCAGTCAGACCATCGCGCGTGCAGGCTACGGGTCACTTGTCGGCACACTGAATCTACCAACGATCACTCGGGTTGACCAGGGACTTGCTGGCGAAGCGATTGCATCGGTTGGTAACCCCGGTCTTCTACCTTACGAGTCAGACAACTTCGACCTTTCGCTTGAGTATTACTACGGCGATGCAAGTTACATCTCTGCCGGCTACTTTGACAAAAAGGTTAGTAACTGGATCGCGGGCGGTGTGCTTGAAAACGTGATCTTGAACGACCAACTCGCAAGTCCAGGTTTAGGCCCTCTCTATCGGGACGCAGCCGCTGCGCTTCAAGCTCAGAACGGTGCATATCCAGGCAACGCGGAAATTCGCGATTACATCTTCGCGAACTTTGCAGACCAGCCCGGAGTTGACGCAGCGAATCAAGTGATTACGGGTGTCGTTGGACGGGACGAGCCTGTGCCCTTCAATGTAAACACCCTTACCAACAGCGATCGTGAAGAGAGCATCGATGGTTGGGAACTCGCATGGCAGCACAACTTCTGGGATACCGGACTTGGTTTCATCGCCAACATGACACTTGCGGATGGATCTGCGGTCTACGACAACGAACAGACGGGTAGCCAGTTCGCGCTAGCGGGTTTGTCAGACACGCGAAACTTCATAATGTTCTATGACAAGTACGGCATTCAGGCACGACTTGCCTACAACTGGCGTGACAGCTATTTCACAGGCGGCGATATCAAGCCTGGATATCAGACCGAATATGAGCAGTGGGACGGTAACATTACCTTTGAAGTGTCTGACGGTCTTGTCGTGTTTGTCGAAGGCATTAACCTTACAAACGAAACGTTCCGATCGCACGGACGCAGCCGGTATCAGACCTACGGTGTTGGCCAGATCGGCACGCGTTACAACGTTGGATTCCGATACGTTTACTAGAGCAATCGTTGTAAAACTCTTTCAGAAGCCGCCCACTGGGCGGTTTTTTTGTTTTTGTAACAGACACAACGTTTTAAACTTTCATCTTGAACTACAGCTCGACAGACTATGGCAACACATACCATTCAACACATTGTAATCGTCGGTGGTGGAACTGCTGGTTGGCTCACAGCGAACATCATCGCAGCACGCTTTCGCCCAGCGCATGACCAGGGACTGAGTGTAACGCTGGTAGAGTCGCCTAATGTGCCCACCATTGGCGTAGGAGAAGGGACGTGGCCATCGATGCGCACCACATTGAAAGAGATTGGTATTCCCGAGGCCGAGTTTCTTCGAACCTGTGACGCTTCGCTTAAGCAGGGCACGTGGTTTAAAGACTGGATCACACTGGGAGATCGACCTTACTACCACCCCTTCTCGCTACCTGAAGGGTTTGACACGATCAATCTAGCGGAGTACTGGCTGTCAGGCGCTGCAGGTGATATCCCCTTTGCCCAGGCCGTAACACCTCAGTATCAGGTCTGTGAATCGGGCCGGGCACCTAAGCAAATAGGAATTCCTAACTACGCATACACCGTGAACTATGGCTACCACCTTGACGCGGGGAAGTTTTCGGCTCTGCTGTCCTCGAATGCGACTAATTCCCTTGGCGTCTGCCATATCTCAGCAGATGTTGTGTCTATCAATACGGACGCGGAAGGATACATAACAGGCGTAGTGACCGCCCAGGCAGGCGAAGTCAAAGGAGATCTATTCGTTGACTGCTCAGGTTTTCAGAGTTTGTTACTTGGAGGGCACTTTGGCACCAAGAAAATCGGTATCGAGAATCATCTTTTCAACAACGCGGCGGTTGCAGTGCAGGTCCCCTATTCCGAGGAGTCGGCACCTATCGCTACGACGACACATTCAACGGCTCAAGCCAATGGCTGGGTTTGGGATATTGGACTGCAGCACCGACGAGGTGTTGGACATGTATTCTCAAAACAGTTCCAGTCTCACGATGAGACGTTGAGTGTACTCGACCGGTACTTAAAAAGTACCGGTTACGTAACAGGCCTCGAAAACCTGTCGCCTCGATTACTAGAGTTTGATCCCGGCTACCGCGAGCAGTTTTGGGTAAAGAATTGTTTGGGGATTGGTTTATCTGCTGGATTCATTGAACCCTTGGAAGCATCCGCGCTTGTGCTTGTAGAACTCAGTGCCACGGCGCTTGCCAACCAAATGCCAGTTACTCGCGATGATATGTCAGTAATCGCAGGACGCTTTAATCGGGAGTTCCTCGGTCGATGGGCACAGATTATCGACTTCTTGAAGCTACATTATGTGCTATCAAAACGTGACGATTCACCTTACTGGGAGGCAAATCGTGACCCTTCCTCTATCCCCTCTTCGCTGCAGGAAAATCTTGTTGTTTGGCGAAATCGACCACCTTGGCATCATGACGATCTCCGTCGTGACGAGATGTTTCCGGCGGCGAGCTATCAATATGTACTCTACGGAATGGGCTTTGAGTCACGACCAACTTTGGAAATACTTCGCAGAGGTCATGAACAAGCTGCGACAGCAAAAAATATGTTTGCTGAGGCCCAGAAAAAGGCACAGCGCTATGGTCAGCATTTACCGCCCAACCGATTTTTAATGGATCAAGTGCGCGAACAAGACTTCGCTCGAATATAGGTACATGACTTTGGGAAATATACAGAAACTAAACAACGTCCAGCACGCTCAGCTAAAGATCAAGCAAGCACCTTGTGCGGCAGACCATGTCATGTTTACCCCCGTTTACACGACTGAAATGCGCGCATTACAGAGCAACTTCCCGCTAATGCTGTATAAAAACCCCGCTGATGGCGCATTCACCCCGATTGCACTCTTTGGCTTCGAGCAAGGCGAAAATTTATTCGTGGAAGGAGATCGCTGGACTAGCCAGTACATCCCTATGCTAATCCAGCGCGGTCCGCTCATGATCGCCACAGAGGGGAAAACGAGCACTGGCGAGCCTTCTCGTGTTATCGCAATTGACATGGACCACCCTAACGTTTCTGAAACAGAGGGAGAGCCCCTCTTTTTGGAATTTGGTGGTAACACGCCTTATCTAGATCGACTCGCAACCATGCTCGAGGGCATTCACCAGGGGCACACGCTTACACCGCTATTCGTGGATGCGCTTTATGCACAGGGACTGATAACTGCAATCACACTTAAAATAACCCTCAATAATGGACAGGATCATGCGTTGGAGGGATTCTATGCAATCGACGACGAGAAATTACAGAACCTCAATGAGCACGCCATCGCGGACTTGCATTGCAAAGGACATTTGCTGCCTGCGTATATGATGGTGGCGTCGCAATCGCAGCTAAAACGATTGATTGAACTGAAGAACGATCGGTTATCAGGTTAATAGTCGATGGCTTTTCTCAAGGGTGCAGCCCCAATTAGGGAAGTGAATCTAGCTCCGGGCACACCTCCGTCGGATGACCTGCTTACCGCTGACACACCATGGATTGCACGAGGATACTTGACCGACTGGCCCCTCGTTCAAAGGTCACTGCAAGGGGCAGACGTCGCCCTCGCCTTCCTCACAGAGTTCTATCAAGGCCGCCCCGTAAATGCTTTCCTCGCTGAGCCAGAATCAGAGGGGCGATTCTTCTATAACGATGACCTCACGGGATTTAACTTTGTGCAGGTAAGTACACAACTGACTCAAGTCTTCGAAAAACTTATCGCTTTTAGTCGGAACGCTCAGAACAACCCTTCGTTGTATGTGGGAAGCACCCAGACCAGTGCCTGGTTACCGGGTTTCAACGAAGCGCACCCCTTACCCTTCACGCTTCCAAACCCCATGACCAGTTTATGGATTGGTAATGAGTCAAGAATTGCGGCCCATTTCGACTTTCCGAGAAATATCGCTTGTTGCGTGCTTGGTGAGCGGAGATTTACTGTTTTCCCACCAGAACAAGTTGAAAACTTGTATGTGGGACCATGGGACCTGACACCCGCCGGCCAGCCTGTAAGCATGGTTGATTTTCACCAAATCGATTACGAGGCGTTTCCAAAATTTAAAACGGCCCAAGACACGGCACAAGTAGCAACATTGCAGCCAGGCGACGTAATCTACCTACCCAATATGTGGTGGCATCAAGTGGAGTCCTTAAGCCCGATCAATGGACTCGTAAACTTCTGGTGGCAAGAAACACCAGGCGTCTATGGGTCACCCACAGAAGCGTTGAAACATGCTTTTTTGAGCATACGTTCGCTACCATTGCATCAGCGTAATGCGCTCAAAGCGATGTTTGATCACTATGTCTTTGCCGAGACAACCGAGCACCTTGAGCATCTCCCGGAAGCGAGTTGGGGTAGGCTTGGAGAAGTTACGGACGCACTCGCACGGCAACTCCGTGCAGAGCTCACTAATTCATTAAAACGGTAGCCCACTGATGAGTCAGCGCACTGTAGAAAAAGTAGTTATTGCCGGCGGCGGTACCGCAGGCTGGATGGCGGCAGCGGCGCTTTCGCGACTGGTCGGAAGGAAAATCAGCGTCACTCTAGTGGAATCGGAAGAGATTGGCACAGTTGGTGTCGGAGAAGCCACTATTCCGACACTCTTGACCATTAACCGTCTTCTTCAGATTCCAGAACCTGATTTCATCAAACTCACCAGTGGCACCTTCAAACTGGGCATCCGCTTCGAAAACTGGCGCAAAGAGGGCGAGGACTACATTCACTCCTTTGGTGATACAGGAAAAGGTAGCTGGGCCGCCGGATTCCATCACTTCTGGCTGCGGGCAAAAGAAATGGGGCTCGCTGAAGACTACGGAGAGTACTGTACCGAACTAAAGGCAGCAGAGGCCGAGCGATTCGCCATCACCAGTCAAAACAAGTTGAATTACGCTTATCACCTCGATGCGAGCAAGTACGGCATGTATCTCAGAAAGCTTGCCGAGTCTTCGGGCGCCACTCGCATAGAAGGCAAAATACAACGCGTTGAAACCTCATCAGAAGACGGATTTATTGAGGCGCTGCATCTTGAAGACGGTCAGCGCATTGATGGCGATCTATTCATAGACTGTACGGGATTCAGAGCCCTGTTAAGCGAGGGCGCACTTCAAACAGGTTTTGATGATTGGAGTCACTGGTTGCCAGCAAATCGCGCATGGGCCGTGCAAAGCGAGTTGAATGAGCATCCAAAGCCCTATACGCGGGCGATCGCACACAAAGTCGGATGGCAGTGGCGAATACCGCTCCAGCATCGCGCTGGAAACGGTCTCGTATACAGCAATGACTTTATGGATGAAGAAACCGCTAGAGAACTACTTCTCGCTAACGTGCCGGATAAGCCGCTCACCGATCCACGCCCCATCAAGTTTGTAACAGGGCAGCGAAAGCACTATTGGAACAAGAATTGTATTGCCATTGGCCTATCCAGCGGCTTTATTGAGCCACTAGAGTCGACAAGCATCCACTTTATACAAAACGGTATTATGTGGCTGCTGTTGATGTTCCCAGATGCCGCTATCGAGCCCAGCACAGTTAACGAATACAACCGTACGATGCGATCTGAGGCAGAACATATTCGTGACTTTATCGTTCTCCACTACACGCTTAACCAACGTTATGGCGACCCATTCTGGGATCACTGCAGAACAATGGATCTGCCCGATTCGCTCAAACATCGTATGGAGCTCTTCGAGCGCTCAGCGCGGGTGTTTAAACCCCAAGACGACGTCTTTGCTGAGAACTCTTGGGTGCAGGTGATGATGGGCCAAGGACTCACACCTAAGGCATACCACAATATTGCGCAGGCGATGTCGTCCGAGCAAATGACCGCTTTCCTTAAGGGCATTCAGCACGAGGTAGCCCGGACCGTCGCCCAATTGCCGCAGCACGGGGCGTTCGTAAATACATTGATACAGCACGCCAAGGTTTGATCACTTCTCCATCAACTTGCCGCGAGGCTCATCTATCTAAAGCCCGCCTGACACATGAGGTTTGAATTCTCACAATGGTAAGCGTCAACGAGCACCTCGCACCGCCAAGCGCAAGGCGGCTACTTATGAAGGCTTCACTTTGCGCTAAATAAAAAAAAGCCGGGCTCAGGCCCGGCTCTTGTTGCATATCGCGCTTAACGTGTTAGCAAGTAGTTCCACCAGACGCCGTCGCCCGCTTCAACCGTGACCGACATCGTGCCGTCATCATTGAGGTAGGCGTTGTAAGTAATGCTCGCGGGCACATCAGCTGCCGAACCGATCTCAGCACCATTGATTGCCTTTGGAAGACCAATGTAGGCACCGGCACCGTTAAGCGTCAGTGTCTGCGCATCGCCGTCATAAACAAATGTAGCGTCGGCAGAGCCGTCGTGCGGCGCTGCTGGAGCGGCACAACCCTCGGCTTCCACGCCCTGCCACGGCTCAAGCCAAGTCTCGTCACCCTGCACGTTGTCAAATGAACCATTATCACCGAAGACATAGGCGTCATCGAAGTAGCAAGCTCGCAAGGCCGTTACACCCGCATCGTTACTCCACCATGAGACATCAAACTCAGTGGGGCCCACACCGAGCGAGCCATCAGAACTTGCCATAAACCACGTACCAGATATCGGAGACGGTCCGGCGGGCTCTGCGATCTTGACGATCTTATAGTTCCACCAAACACTATCGCCAGCCTCTACGGTGACCAACATAGAACCGTCTTCCTGCGGATAGGCGTTGTACGTAATGCTAGCGGGCGTATCCGCGGGGGAAGCCAACTCAGCGCCATTAACCGCTTTCGCGAGACCGACGTAGTTACCCTGACCCGTGATCGTTAGCGTATTTGCCTCCTGATCATGGCTCCACGTACCTGGGTTTGATCCGTCGTGTGGTGCTATTGGCGCACCGCAGCCCTCTTCAGCACCCTGCCAAGCTTCAAGCCAGGTATCGCCCTGAGTTTCTACTCGGAAGCTACCATCCGGATTAAACACGTACTCGTCGTCGTAGTAACAATCACGAAGAGCAACTACGCCATCGTCACCATTCCACCATGAAACATCAAACTCAGCAGGACCTACACCCAGCGAGCCCGCCTCGGATGCGACAACCCACGTGCCTGCAAACGGTGATGGGGGTGGCGGCTCAGCCGTCTTGATGAACTTGTAGTTCCACCAAACACCGGCACCCGCTTCTACCGTGACCAGAAGCGATCCGTCGTCCTGTTCATAAGCGTTATATACGATACTTGCTGGAGCATCGCCCGGAGACGCGATCTCAGCACCGTTGACCGCCTTTGGCAGACCCATGTATGAGCCCTGGCCATTAATCGTCAATGTTTGTGCGGCTTCGTCGTACTCGAAGGTTGCCTCAATGGAGCCATCATGCGGCGCCACTGGCGTACCACAGCCCTCTTCCACACCTTGCCAAGCCTCAAGCCAAGTCTCGTCGCCGAGAACGTTGCGGAATGAACCGTCACGACCAAACACATATTCATCGTCGTAATAACAAGCGCGCAATGCAACAACGCCGTCATCACCGTTCCACCAAGACACGTCGAACTCTGCGGGTCCCACGCCGAGCGAACCCGCCTCTGGCGCCAGCATCCAGGTTCCAAGAATGCCGGTGTCCTCAACTTCTTCACCAGCGAGTCGCTCGAGCCGCACGTTCGCCACTTTCAGTGACTTACCGCCCTGCTCACCGTTGGGTGAAAGAACCAGAAAAGCCTTGACTGCAGCCAGATTTAAACGCCCACCAGGTGGGTTATTGAGCTCAGCATTCGTAGAGGACAATAGGTCAGCAATTGGAATCTCAAAGCTCTTCCACGTGCCCGGTACGTAACCAGCCAAGTCGAGCTCGATAGGCCCTGTGCCCTGAGGATAGTCATTCTCAACTTTGTAAATAATGCCGTCGGCAACCGTCTCAGCAGGCAGCTGAATATCGAACTTAAGCGTGCCACCAGCAGAGTCACTCAGATCGAGCCCCTGATCGTCCTTGATAAACCATGCGCCACCAACACCATCACCAAAGTTCACCTGAACCGCGTTTCGACCGATATCGGCGTCGCCAGTTGGCACAACAGACCAAGTTACCTGGTTCGACGTGTTGCCATCGCAATAGTCAGCAGCGAAGGCGTTCTCTGCAGAGACCGCACAAATACCAGGGGACCAAGCAGACCCCGCTTGCCCGTTTTCATCGAGGACTGTGATGACAAGATCGTCAGTCGATTGAGCGGGCGGAGATACGCCACAATTACCGTTAGGCGTACCGCAAACTAGACGAATGTTATCGAGTTGAACGTGCGCCGCAGCGCTTGGCTCGATTACAACGAGATTTTTAACGGCTCCCAGTGCAAGCGCACGATCACCACGATTCGCTAATAACTGGTTGATGGACACGCTGTAAGAGAACCACTCGTTAGTAGGCATATCAGCCACATTGAGCGATACAAAGCCCAGCGCTGGGAATCCGCTATCCATCTTAATGGAGATCGTGCTGCCCGGAGCCGTCATTGAGCTATCGATATACATATCAAACTTCAGCTCACCGCCGCCGCGATGGCCGTAGACGTCGATAATCTTTCCGTCCACGGCATTAATGACAACATTACCACCACCGTCGCTCATAACGTCGAGCACGTTACCACGACCTTCAACCGCAACCTCAGAAACTGTAATGCCGATCGCGCCGTCGTTGTCATATCCAACTTGAGCTTGCAAGTCTCGCGTTACGTCTCCCGTAACGAAGCTCCAGGTCAAGGGACCCACCGAATCGGTATAGATCTCGGTGGTTACCACTTCAGGACTCTGCGGCGCCGGTGATTCTATCGACCGGTCAGCAAGGCTGTTACAGCCTGTACCGTTACCTGTCGCGTATGTGCACTCGTAGACACGAATGTAGTCAACTACCATCTCACCAGGAACAGCAGCAGGATCGAGTTCAACACCCGGCCCCACCCCACCGACAGCCAAGTTCACTAATAGGTGAAAATCGCGATCAAAGGGCGCCGCAGGATCTGATGCCAGCTGATAACCATCTGTGTTGTCTTTGAAGTAGTAGCTGTAATAAACGTCTTTGTTGACCGTTCTCAGGTGCTCACCGTCAACGAACCAACGTAGGTAGTCACCGGACCACTCAAGCGAGTACGTATGCCAGTCGCTTGCATCGTCAACATCGGCCCCTTCAGACGTAATCTGATTCAGTGGCCACTCGAAGCCATGGTGCGCAGCCATGAAAACCCCTTGGTTTTCCGTGCCAGCATTAACGACCTCCATGATGTCGACTTCACCGCTCGCGGCCCACACACCGTAGGGTGAATTTGTAGGGAGCATCCAGACCGCAGACCACATGCCATCCCCAGGCGCAGCTTTCGCGCGGATGTCAACACGGCCGTATTGGAAGTCAAATTTGTTCTTAGACCGCATGCGAGATGATGTGTAGCTGCTACTACCCACATTCTCCTCGCGTGCCTCGATGACTAGCGCGGACGTTCCATCCACCTCCTGGATTGAAGCGTTTTCAGCCTGATAGTACTGGAGCTCGTAGTTACCCCATCCAGGTAAGCCGTTGTCACTACCGTCCCCGATTTGGAATGCCCAATTACTTGAATCGACGCTTTCGCCATCAAATTCATCAGACCAGACCAGCCTCCATTCTTCCTCTTCTTGAATGTAGAACGGCTCAGTCTCAGGTGACGAAGCACCTCCCCCGCCACAGGCGTTCAGTAGTGCTGCCGCTAAGCCGATGCCTATCAGACGGCCATGACGATGCATACGATCAAACATGAGTAACCCCAATTCAGTGAATATAGTTAGTTTTAGCAGTCTGCTTTATCCCACAACGACGCGGCCCGCTTAATACAAACGCGACGATAGGGACTTTGGGCGAGACAAGTGGGAAAGGGGCCGATTCACCTATCCCATGAGTTCTTGAACCGCCGAACGATAGTTGCGGCTTACCTTCAAACTCACCTCATTGTCGAGATGCAGGAGACACTCTCCCTTTGGTATCGCATCTACAGATCGCACCTTGTGCAGGTTAACTATGGTGGACCGGTGGATCCTAACAAATTCACTCGACAGCTTTTTTTCCAACTCTTTCATGGTTGAACGCAAAATGTAGGTCTCATTCCCTGCGTGAACACACATGTAATCGCCCGCCGCATCGATCCACTCTATGCTCTCTAGCTCCACCAAGTGGGTGTGGGCGCCGTCTTTAATGGGAAGCCGAGTGGGCCGCTCTTGAACTTCACTCCCTAATAGCTCAGCACCACCCTGTAGGCCCGCGATAGCTGCAACAGCGGCCTCTTTGCCGCTCTGTAATGCAACTGACAACAGGCGATCTTTGGCTCTGGCAACAGCCTCCAAGACGCGCTCTCCCTCGAACGGTTTGAGCAGATAATCAACCGCGTTTGCATCAAAAGCGCGAACCGCGTACTCATCGTAAGCCGTTGCAAATACCACCGCGGGCATCACATCACTCTGACAACGCTTCACGACGTCGAGGCCGTTCAGACCAGGCATTTGAATATCCAAAAACATCAGGTCGACGGGCTGCTTTTGAAGTTCCAGCAAGGCTTCCCTTCCACTTCGGCAGCGCCCAACAATTTTTATCCCATCAACTGCGTTTAGCAGGCGTTCCATATACTCGAGTGCCAGCGGCTCATCATCAACGATGAGCACTCTCAATGGCTCAGTCATGTCCGTCGCCCTCCCCTCGTCGGCAAGTGTAGCGCAAGTTTCAAACCACCCAACGTAGAGGGCGCAGCGTTAAAACTAAAGGCATCTCCGTACAAATTCTCAAGCCGCTCTACCGTACTTCTCAGGCCGAACCCCGGCGACTCAAATAAGTCATCAAACTCGACTTTCCCACCATCTTGACCCGATCCACTGTCTTCAACACTCAGAGCAAGCTCTTGGTGACCCAATTTTGCCGTTACTACAATCTTACCACCGGCCTCTGCCCTACCAATCGCATGCTTAATGGCATTCTCTACCAACGGCTGCAAAAGCAGGCTTGGGACATGTTCTGGCAGTGCTCGCGGATCAATCTTTTGTTCAACCACCAAGCGATCGGAGAATCGCACCTGCTCTATCCGAAGATAAAGATCGAGAGCCTCAATCTCATCTCTCAATGGCACCGTTATATTTCGATCCGACTCAAGAGAGAAGCGAAGGAAGGTGGAGAGCTCCCCAATCATACTCTGCGCGTCATCGCTACGTTGAGCACTAACCAGCGACGCAATCGAGTTGAGTGTATTGAATAGGAAATGTGGGTTAAGTTGGTATCGCAATAACTTCAACTGCGCCTCGCGAGCAGCGGACTCTGCAGACACTAACTTGAAGGCCTCCTGACGCCTTCCAGCCTCCAAGACCAGGAGAGACTCGCGTTCACTTTGCAAGAGTTGGGCATACTTGACGAGGTGGTAAAGCGCGACCCAAGCCAGAAACACAAAGAGCGAAGGAAATAAGAACCCACCGAAGTCATCCCAAAGATCAGCCTCATCGGCAATAACCATCAGTAGTTGCAGTCGCATGATGGCCCATACCGTCGCCACGATGAGGACCAGCGAGATAGCGATTGCCAAACGCGTCGCAGCACCCCATTTCCATGTCGACTTAAACGCCTGACGTAAAGGAATACTCAGTAGGAATCCAAGCAATGACTGCAGAATATTGTGAGCAATATACGCGAACTGTAGCTGATTATAGGGAAGCGATAGGCTCACATACGTCACCACAGACAAACTTAGCCAGCCGCCCGCGTTCAACAGCCAGAACAGACGGTCGGAATCGCTAACCGTCTGAGAGAAAAATCGTGTGAATGGGCCAAGCCCTGAAGTCATTTGGTTCAAGCTATCCCTACCGTGCACACCGTTTTTATTGATACGCCTTTACCAGCGCTCGTGTGTAACGCCGCGTAATGTGATGAGAAAACCCTTTCGACACTCATCTTCGTTCCGGAGAATTTATCCGAGAGCAAATGAACGTATTCGCTACACCTTAAGACCACCCGTATCGATGTCCACAAATTTTCCACCGCTAGCGACCAGCTGCTTAAGCAGCGGCGACACAGTGATGGCAGCGTCACTAGCTGCAAGCTCCGTCATTACTTGAAGAACCTTATCAGCGCCCAACGTGTCTGCGTAGTACATCAATCCGCCTTTATCCAACGGCCAACCGTAGCCATTAAGCCATACAACATCGATATCTGACGGTCGTTGTGCTTTGTTCTCCTCCAAAATCGCTAACGCTTCGTTAATCATTGGGATAACACACCGATCAAGAATTGCCTCACTCGACATCGATGTGTCTTCAGCGCCTGTGATCTCACGAATAATCCCTGCGGTCACATCCGAGGGAATATTTTTTCGGTTTTCATCGTAGTCGTAGTAACCGGCGCCCGTCTTTTGACCGCGTCGGTCCAACTCGCAAAGCGCATCTCTTATCGGATTACTCGTCGTCGCGCCTTTTTTCCAGCCAATATCGAGCCCGGCGAGGTCAGACATCTGAAACGGACCCATTTTGAAGCCAAACTCATTAAAAGCAGCATCGATATCCCAAGGCATGATGCCCTTGTAGACGAGAGCGTTAGCTTGATACTGACGTGCGAACAAAATGCGGTTTCCAACAAAGCCCGGACATACACCCACCAGAGCCGCTACCTTGCCGATGGTTCTTGCAAGGTCGACCGAGGTAGCGACAACATCGTCCGCCGTTTTCTGAGCACGAACGATTTCGAGGAGACGCATCACATTTGCGGGCGAGAAAAAGTGCAGACCGATGACGTCCTCTGGGCGAGAGGTAACTGAAGCGATTTCGTCGATATCCAAGGCAGATGTATTGGTCGCCAATATAGCGCCCGACTTCGCGATTTTATCGAGCTTACTAAAGACGGATTTTTTGACTTCCATGTCTTCAAATACGGCTTCTATGATGAGGTCACACTCGGCCAGCGCCCCCAAATCCAGCGACGGCGTATACCGATTCATGCATATTTCAACTTCTTCTTGCGGGAAGCGTCCACGATCGGCGCTACGTTGATAGTTTTTCTGAATAACGCCAAGCCCCCGATCCAACGCTTCCTGCTTCGTCTCGACGATCGTCACAGGTATACCAGCAGACGCAAAATTCATTGAGATACCGCCACCCATGGTGCCTGCACCAATAATACCGACGCGCTCAACCCTTCGGCGTGGCAGTGCGTCAGAAATCCCATCAATGTTCCATGCTGCCTTTGCAGCTTGCTGAATATAGGCGGCGACTTGGGCATCAGAAGTAGAATTTGTCATCTGGTATCTCTCTTTTTTTGTCTGAGTCATTATTCTCTGTAGATCATGCCTAGTGGCATTACCGTTGTTACTTTGATGGGTAGCATAATCCCTACAGCAAGTCGCAATGAAGCGCGGCTGTATGCTCCGGCTAAAGTGTAAGCGAGCACCGTCGCGAGTACCCAGCGGGAGCGCGGAGAGTGTACCTGCTTACTCACAGAATCACACACCCACGTGCTTCGCCGCTAAGCTACACAGTGGGGACAACCTGGGAAGCGCGGCGAATCATGGGATCACACACTGAATGTTTTCCCACTGAGGTTTCCGAGATACCCGGCCATGGAGCTTGGGCGTTAAAAATGGTACCAGTCCACTTATACGTCACCCCGGTCCACCTTCAGAACAGCACCTATATTAGGTGAAACGTATTAGATCAAAAGTGTGGCCGTGGGATGATTGGACGAACTTGGTCTTGGACTACGTCGTAATTACAACCCCACTCGTCGACTAATTTATTGTTTATGCCACCAGAGAGCGGCATGGTGTCGCATCAGCAAATTTGAGCTCTGTACCGTGCCCGACACCTTATCGTATTCGATGCGATTGATCGCCTTAGCAATCTCCATCACAACACTGCAGAGCTGTGGCGGCGGAGGCGGATCTTCAACCTCACCGGGTGTACCCTCACCGCCAGTCATTGATACCTCTGCCCCCGTCATCACCCTCAATGGAAGTGCCAAGATTGAAATCACCGAGGGTGAGGTTTTTTCAGACCCCGGTGCCGCTGCTACCGACGATGTGGATGGCACTGTCGCGGTGACTGTTCAAGGCAACGTGGACTCCACCCCAGGAACCTACGTGCTTACTTACACAGCATCAGATTTGGCAGGGAACGAGAGTCAAGTGACCCGTGAGGTCACTGTGGTGGCCAGAGACACAACACCCCCGATTATCGCGCTGGTAGGTGAGGAGACGGTCGAGATCGCGGAGGGAACCGTATTCAACGACCCGGGCGCATCAGCGACGGACGACGTCGACGGTGCTTTGGAGGTAACTGTTACCGGTGGCGTAGGAACCAGTCCCGGAAGCTATACGCTCACCTACAGTGCTACTGATGCGAGCGGCAATAACAGTCAAATTAACCGCACCATCAACGTCGTTGCTAACGACTTCGATCTCTTTACCGCAACGGCGAGTCAAATTGTTGGAGAGATGACACTTGAACAAAAGGTTGGGCAGATGATCCAACCAGAGATTGCCCACATATCGTTACAGGAGATAACGCAGTTCGGCATAGGTAGCGTGCTCAACGGGGGTGGAAGTCACCCCAACGGCAACCGAGCAGCATCCGCAAGTGAGTGGCTGGCCTTTGCTCGTGCCCTTCGATCAGCCTCAATGGAAACCTCTGCAAACAGTCTGGGCGTTCCTATTATCTGGGGGACAGACGCAGTCCACGGACACAACAATCTAAGGGGCGCCACCATTTTCCCGCACAACATTGGGCTTGGGGCCATTAATGACCCAGAGCTAATCAAAGAAATCGCGGTCGCGACCGCGCGCGAGGTGGGCGCAACGGGTATTGACTGGACATTCTCGCCCACAGTAGCTCAGGCAAGAGACTATCGCTGGGGCCGCACCTATGAGAGCTATTCAGACGACCCAGCGATCGTGGAAGCCTACGGCAGAGCGATGGTGGAAGGCATAGAACAAGAAGGTATCGCCGCAACAGCCAAACATTTCATTGGTGACGGCGGCACCACAGCAGGAAGAGATCAAGGTAACACTGCCCTTCCCACTAATGAACTGCTCGAGCAGCACGGCTCAGGTTATACCGGAGCCTTAGAAGCGGGCGTAGACACCGTTATGGCGACTTTCAACAGTGTTAACGGCCAGAAGGTCCACGGTTCTCGAGCGCTGCTAACGGATGTATTGCGAACGCAACTTGGCTTTGAGGGAATGGTCATTTCCGACTGGAACGGTATTGGCCAGGTGTCCGGTTGCTCAGATACCCGCTGTGCCCAAGCGATCAATGCCGGTATCGATATGGTTATGGTGCCCACTCAATGGCGAGCCTTTCGGGACAACCTTCTCGCCCAGGTTCGAGGTGGTCAAGTCAATGAATCACGCATCAACGAGGCTGTTACGCGTATTATTGAGTTAAAACAAACGTTGGGGCTGATCAATCAAAACTTTGATCCAGAGCGTCAGCCTGCCTCAGTCGTTGGAAGTGCCTCACATAGAGCGTTAGCTCGCGAGGCAGTTCGCCGCTCACAGGTCTTGCTGAAGAATAACGACGCGACGCTGCCGCTCAACCCGAACCAAAGAATACTCCTAGTAGGTCAGGCTGCTGACAGTATCCCGTTGCAGGCAGGCGGATGGTCAGTGACCTGGCAGGGCACAGGAACGACAAACTCAGATTTCCCCGGTGGAACGACAATTCGAGACGCCTTCACCCGAGCGGTAGAATCGGCCGGCGGGGTGCTCGAGTACTCCTCGAATGGGAGTTATTCAG
>Ga0181607_10000026_pt1 | contig 111068 bp, 112 predicted proteins | sample 041ome_9_FD_132420 | JGI IMG/M metagenome (GOLD analysis project Ga0181607, IMG submission 132420) | Coastal salt marsh microbial communities from the Groves Creek Marsh, Skidaway Island, Georgia - 041413US metaG (megahit assembly) | ecosystem: Environmental > Aquatic > Marine > Intertidal...
ACATCCACAAAACTCAAGGTATAACCATCGGTTGATGTAAACATCATATGTGCATGTTTATTCTCCTCTCCAGTTTTAGAAAGTCTGAAGTGACCAGCCATTCCCATTGTCCATCGAACTGGTAAAGTATTTTCAGTCAATATGTCATGGATGTAGAGAACCATCTCCTTTCCACGACTCTTTGCACTAATGCTAAATTCAGCATATGGTACCTCAAATAACTCACCCTTGTGCGCTGGGTTCTTTTTAATACCGTTATAAGTACGTCCCTTTGAGGATTTATTGATATAGTCGGCGGTTAGTTTAAGTTCTGCTAATTCAGGCATTCTTTTTTGGACTAATTAAATTCTCAACATGGTCAATAAAATCATATGCTATAGAGTGACCACCTATATTCCAAGTGTCGAGTTCGTTTATCGTATATTCAACATCATATGTTTTCCAATCATAGATGGTATAGGTATCTCCATTAAAATTTACTACCCATTCAAATTGTATCTTTCCATCTCCAGATTCTTCGACAAATGTCGGTTGTCCAATTGCTCGAATAAGTTCGGAATATTTAACTCCTCTAATATATCCTTTCAATGAAGTTCCGTAAGTCTTATCGAGTGCGATTTCTTTATCGCGAATAACTTCAAAATTCATTATACTTTAGAATTTACAAGATTAATAGGAAGCTTATATGTTTTACCATCTTCGGTACATTTAGCCAGGATAGGGTACTTGTGACTTCTGGCTTTATATCCTGTGATGGTGTATGTTTTACCATCAAGTTGAAAAGAATCACCCAGATTTGCTCGGATTCCTTTGTATGACTTGTATCGGTTGAAGTCTAGTGCTTCCTTAGTCATTACTTCTCCAGATTGAGAAATTGTCATCAGCTCAAATTTAGAAGATGCATTACTACTTGAAAATCGAGTGTTTCCAATTTTTACTTCTAAACCATACTTTGCTGCAACTTCTTTCATTGCTTGTTCAATCTCTGAATTGATTTGACGAAGATTTGAACGGTCGAATTGATTAATTTTCATATTGATTATAGCTTTAATTACAGTATAAATATAAACCTTTTTTCTTAAACGGAAAAACTTTTAGTGAATTATTTTCAAATTATTTTTCAGGTACCTCAATTTTAATGTTTTCTACCTTGCGTACGATAGCATAAATAGAAACAGGGTACCACATATCTCGGTTAGTATCTTTTCCTTTTGGAACAAAAAACTTAAACCAAGGCTCACCATAATGATCGGCTAATTTATCTTGAGTATCTACTAATTTTCCAATGCTTTTTCCACCAGCAAACCAGAATTCATAGATTTCTCCAATTTTAGGACGTTTAACCGCAATTACCTTCTGTTCTGTTTTCTTCTTAGCCATGTTGATTTGTCTTTAACTTATATAGCTAATATAATACAAATATTTCAAATAAAAAAATCTGAAGTGAAAAAGTTATTAACAATATTCAGATCTTAGTAGCGATATAACATCCATTGCATCTTCTACAGCATCGTGTGCAACCTCAGGAGGTAATCCACATCGCTCTTTGCATTTAGATAATCCAGGAAGACTTTCATCGTTATCCCAATCAGTGAATAAAATAGAAGGATCAATAATACGCTGTCGAACTCTAATCCATTGCTTCCACCTTGGAAGTCTTTCTAAAAACTTTAGGTCAAATGTAGCAAAGTTTTTTCCGGCTGCTGTGATATGTACCACATCTCCATCCGGTTCAATTCCATTTTCTAGTAAAAAATCGTAGAATGCCTTAACAATAGTATCCTTCTTATAAAACTTTACACCTTTTAGTTTTTCTAAATCAAAACGCTCACTATCATTCGAGGTTTGATAATAAACAATGTCTTCAATTAGATCCTTATTCATGTTAATTCCATAAGGCTGACCTGAAATATGTTCACTAACTATAACTCCGTGAAATATTGGTAATTCATTAAGTGGTTTAGTATTGCGAGTGTCTTCAATAACCGCCCCAATACTGAGGACTTGGCATGTTTCTAAATTAAGTCCTGTGGTTTCGATGTCTATACTTACATATTTCATATAAATTCTATTTGATTTGTTTTGGGATCCCAATCAACAGTGATTGGTTTATTTACCATGTCATATTTTTCATTAAGAACAGATGCATTAATAAAGTGGGTACCATCGTGGAACTTATACCCATAGCTACCATGGATGTGGCCAAATACATGAATCTTTGGTTTAATTTTATCTACTCTCACTCTTAAGATTTCACAACCTAAATGTGGAGTATTCCATGGTGGCCCACTAACATCTAAATGATCTTGAGGAGGGCCATGGGTGACTAAAATATCAGTGCCTTCTGGAATATCTTCCCAAACTTTAGCCAATTCTTCACCGCACCTAGGTAAATTAAACGCCCAGTGGTAAAATTCAGGCTGCCAAGGGACACCATAGATCTTAACCATTTCATCTGGAAAAAGACCATATTCAAAACCACTATCCTGCATATAATCAACACCATAAGAATTGACGATTTCAGCAGCCTTTTCAGGTTCATTCTCAAACATGCGATCGTGGTTACCGGCAATAAAGGCACACACATCATAGTCCTGAGACTCAAACCACTTACAGAAGTCTTGAATCTCATAGGCACTATAACCACTGTTCATGATGTCTCCAGCATGAATTAAGAGGTCTCCACCTGGCAAGTCTAATTGCCTATGTTTAGTGTGCGTGTCGCTGATAAATGTTATTCTTAGCATATAGCTAATATAATAAAAAAAAATGTAATTAAAAAATTATTCTTCATCTTTTTTCGGATGTTCTTCAGTGGGAACATTCCATGAATCTTCCCAATAAACAAATTGAACTTCCGGCTTAGTATTCCGTACTGAAAAAGAATGTTTGAAAAAGTCTTCCATCGTATTTATCTTGTCCAAAATAATCAAGAGACATATGAAAGAGATCTCCTCGATATAAAATTAGACGGTTAAATTTATTTGCTATCCTATCTGTCATTTCCCACTTTGTCATATCCTGAGAATCTTTATTAATCTCATTAAGAAGTTCTTCATTGACAGTACCGTCAGGATTCTTAGGCGCCTTATCAAGGCCAGTTGCCTTATGTCTAAAATGACCAGTTCCAGCCGATAGCGGAGCATCAGGGGTAAGATATATTACTCCTGCCCAAGTTGTTCCGCTATCAGCATGGATCCAGCTTCGATCTCTAGCTGTGGTAAATTGAAACGATCCAGTATAACTATCGGGCCAATAAGTAATTTCGCCTGCTGCTGGCCGAATAGCTTCCTGGATTAGTTGCTTTGCTGATTCGGTATATGCGGGCTTTGTTCGGTTTCCTGGATAATTACCATTTACCTCAAATTCCATATTAAGAGCCATTTCACGAACAGACATTGCATCGTCGTAAAAATTATCAATAATTATTGCGTTTAAATCTGCCATATTGAATACACGTCTGGGATTAGTACGCCGTACAGGATTCGAACCTGTGACCGTCTGCTTAGAAGGCAGATGCTCTATCCAGCTGAGCTAACGGCGCATATTTATTACTTATACAGCCTGCTCTTGCTTTGTTTCATTAATCTTATTAAACTCGTATTTACCTTTAATAAATTGATTCAAAGCTTTGCCTTGTGAATCTGCCATATTAAAAAGATTCCAGTCTGTTAGCTCAACACCTTCATAAACATATGTTGCGTGGCTAAAATGAACTGTTAGCGTCTTATGTTCAACGTTGTAAGTTGCTGACTTGACCGTAGAAGAATTATAGTTTGAATGAGTGGTTGTAATCATAATAACTTTATTTGATACTTATATCACTAAAGTTACCTTAGTTTCATTTTTGGAATATTGAATTTAGGCGTAGAAAGTTTAGGTATTTTTGGAGAAGGACCTGAAGAAGATTTAGGGTGGGTTGGTGTAGGTCTTGTAGGATTTATTTCAGGTGGAGAAGGTCTAGATTGATCTAATGCTGGAACTTTTCCAACGCCTGGTTTTTTACTCTTTTTTATTGAAGTATCAGTATCTCTATTATCAGTTTCTTTATTATCACCAACTTTATCAGATGAATCAGACATTGAAGATGAAATCTTCTTCATTGCCTGTCTTTCTAACCAACCTTGCTCACTATCACTACTCTGTCTATCTTTTTTATTTTCAGAAGTATTTACCTTTGCCGTTATATTCTTACCTGAAACCTCACCACTTGTTTCTGCACTAGTTTCAACGTCATTTGTATTTGGTGAACTTGGTGGCTGTGCAGATTTTATGGTTCCTAATTCTTTGTTAGACGCAGTGGAAGGATCTTGGTATTCAGATTGTTTGGTTGTTTGATATTCTTTATTAAAACTATTAGTTTTATCTTCAGTTGAAGATGTTTTTGAATTAGTTCCAGTTGTAGTATCTGTTCCCATTGTACCCGATACTGATGGGTTTGTTGACCCAGCTCCGTTTATTTGGCTTAGTACGCTACTTGGCGCATTAAAATGTGCTTCTTCTCCTGGCATTATCCAAATAATCCACCGGATTTTTGATTTTTAATAATTCTTTGTAGATCTTCAATTGCCGATACGATTTCGTCGCTGTCAAAATTACCTACTGGAGATTGTCCGCTTGATGAACTTCCACCAACACCAACTAAATTCTTTAGTTTACCTGCAACTCCTTCAAGAGCGCCTGCTGTTTTTTGACCTGATTCTGTTTGAGCATCTACGCTTCCTCCAAAATTCTTTATCATCTCAGATAGCTCACCGACTGCCTTAACTAAAGATTCTCCAAGTTTTGCCATTGCATTATCACCTCCAACTTCATTAAGATATGCTAGCGCTTTTACCATTTCGGTAGTTTTATCTAAAATTTCAACATTCATTCCAGATTGAGCAATTTTAATAGCATCATATCCTTTAGCAACATCATGAAGGAATTTAGGATACGCTGTAAAATATTCACTTACAGAAAAACCATTTTTTAATTGCATTCCCATATCTGTAAGAATTACAGAATCTACAATCTTATTAATCTTTTCAATATTTCCTAATGTTGCATATCCTATAACTCTACCTAATGATCCCGCAAGTAAATCCATTCCTTCGGAAAGTGTAATTATTCGAGGTCCCATTCTTACAAGATCTTCTAGAATATCCATCGGCCCTTTTGATTTTTCAGCTCCAAAGAATCCTGCAACTCCATCAAAAAATGCTTTACCAACATTTGCAACTGAAGATAATAATCCTCCCGCTGCTACTCCTGCTGTTGCTCCAGCAAGAGCCATAAGTGAAACTGAGATTGCAATAATTCCTACTGCCAAAGGTATTAGGGTTTCAACCCCTAATTCGTTTTTTATTCTAACAAGAACATCAACAATCCCATTCATAGGTGCTAGAATTGCTTCGGTTAATCCCTTAGCAACAGATGCTAGCTTACCTGCAGGAATATATGAGAAAATCCATGCAATTGCTAATATACCAGCTGCTATTATAATCATTCCAATTACACCAAGAGCGACGGCTGCTAAACCAGTTCCACCAGTTGCCATAATTATTGCTCCTATTATTCCTACTGGAATTGCAAATAGGATAATTGAAACCATTGCGCTTAATGACCAACCTATATCAGGTGCTAAGTAGGTGCTTGGTAATATACTAAATATCCATGCAGTTGCGAGAATCGCGATTGCAACTGCAGCTACACCAATAACTCCAAATAAAATATCTTTTATTGGAAGCTTTCCAACAGTATATGCTAGTGCTACAAATGCCGCTCCAAATACAACAAGAGCCAATCCTGTTTTAAGAGTCCATTCCCATGGCGGTGCGTTAAATGCAGATGGTAAATAGGTAAATACCCATGCTGCTGCAACTAATCCAATAGCAATTAGAGCTACTCCGGCGGTTGTAAACAATAAATTTTTAATGTTAGTTCCTCTTAGTGATTTTGAAAGAATACCGAAAGCAAATGCCGCTGGGATCATTATGACTGCGATTGCAAGAGCTGTTAATAGTTGGACTGGTTGAACTGGCATAATTAACTGCATTATCATAGAACTTAATGTTAATGCAGCAGCAATACCTACCATTGATAATAATGTTACACCCATTGCTTGCCATATATTACCTGGTCCGATTCCAGTTTTACCTCCTTTTAGATTTTTAAGAGCTTTAGATATTTTTACATATGCATATGCTGCAGGTATAAAAATTACAGATATTGCAAGTGCCGTTAATAATTGTATAGGATGTACTGGCATAATTAACTGCATTACCCATGAACTTATAGCAACCGCGGCTGTAAATCCAACAAGTGCTAATATTCCAGTACCCACTGTTTGCATTATTGAAGAAATTCCACCTCCTATGTTAATTGGATTTTTACTTTTAATCCTATTAATAGCAACCGCAACTTTTGCATATGCGTATGATAATCCAATAAATGCAAGAGATATACCTATTGCTGTCATTAATTGAGCTCCTGAAACTGGTAATATTAGTCTAAATAACCAAGATGAAGCTGTAATTGCCGCTGACATTCCGATCATTGACATTAATACTCCACCTGCAAGTTGGAATATTCCACTTCCGTCTGTTTTCTGGAAAGGCATTCCCTGAATACCTGCTTTTGTAACTCCCTTCATTTTTAACAGAACTTTACTAATCTTACCAAATGCCATTGCCATTGGAACAAATGCAATCGCAATAGCAATTGCAGTCACTAACTGAGCACCTGAAACTGGTAATATTAGTTTCATTAACCATGAAGTGGCAACTATTGCAGCGGACACGCCAAGCATCGAAATTAATGTACCTGCTGCAAGTTGGAATATTCCACTTCCGTCTGTTTTTTGAAGAGGTATACCTTCAATATTTGCCTTTGTCGTTCCTTTCATTCCTTGCAGAATACTTGCTATTTTAACAAAAGCGATGGCCATTGGAATAAATGCAACAGATATTGCAATTGCTGTCACAATCTGCATAGGACTTAGTGCAGGTATTAAAGAAAACATAAATGCAGTTGCAACAATCGCAGCACCTATACTTAACATTGCAAGCGCGGCTATACCGATTGTTCCTTTATCTAACTTTTTAAGACCATCAAAAGATCCCATTTTTTGATCACCGTCTTTAGAGTCTTTAGATTTCTTTTCTCCATTCTTAAGAATTGCTCTAATGTCTTTAAGAATAACAGTCTGCTGCGAAAGTTCACTAACTTGTACTTCTGCATTTTTAAGATTTTGAACATTTAGTTCATACATAAGTTCTACCTTTTCTTCCACCTTTTCAGCTACCTTAGATAGCTTATTCATTGGAGATAGTAGTGTTAATAATTCTTTTCCGCCCACTGGTAAAATTTATATTTGCAGATATACTCTAGTATTATATATCAAGAAAAGGGAGATTACTCTCCCCTTTCTTACATTTTTGGCATGTTCATCTTAGGTACCTTTATATTAGGTACTTTCATATTACCCATTGCACTGTTTGTTTGTTCTTGTTGACCCTTCTGGGCTTCATTTTCCTTCTTAATAAATTCTGCAAGATCTTTAATGATATAATGGTATTCATAGTAATCCATTCTATCCAATTCACTTGGCTGAATATGTAGGTGTTTATAGATATAAAACCTAATTTTAAAGAAGTTCTCCAGAGAGATCTTGAACAATGAAAAGAGATTTGATGCCGTCGCGAAAGTTAATAGGAATTGAGGCCTCCTCATCCTCAATAACAACATTCATTTCTGGTTTAATCCCTACTTTAATTTTTTCTGCAAGCTTGTATAACAATAAATATTTTTTGTTATCCCATCCATTCATTTCAACTTCAAGTTCAAATAATCTCTTTTGATTAAATCTTCTCCAATCCGAAGCAACATATGGTGCTATTTGAATTAAAGATTGATCTATATTTTGATCGTTATCTCTTCTTTCTTTAATATACTTAGTAACCTCTTGCATTACACCAATTGATGGAGGTCTCATGAATATTTCTCCATAAGTTTTAGTTTTAACTAAATATCCTCTAAGTACTGGGTCGTAGTATTTTTCAACTTCTGCAGGAACTCTGAAGTAATCGAAGTAATCTCTCTTAATTTCAACCTCATACTTCTTACCACTTTTTCCACTGTAATCTACCTTTAAAGAATTTTCAGGCTCTGGGAATGTTAAATCTCTAATTGAAAGAATTAAAATAAATCTATCCTCTTCACAAAGATCTTTATATGACATTCTAGTTGTTTTTGAAGAAATTTGAATACATGATTCAACAATTGCATTTAGTTTATCATCAACATCGAGTAAGTTTGTCTCATCGATTGTTGAAAAATGTCTAATTTCAGCAACTTTAGCCGCTCTAATTTTGATAGTAGCATCTTGTGGGTAAAATTTACCTTCAGATGGTAAACTTGCAGTTGGGAATTCATGCCATCCTAAAACTAAATCAGGAGCGGCAGCACTATCTGGCTTAAATTTGTCCATGTTTACTTTACCGAGTCCCTGACGATCAATGACATCTTCCATTGCTTCAGTTTGATCGGTTGGTGTTGAAAATGCTTTCATTTCTCTAGCATCTAATTCTCTAGCGATTTCCTCGCTATTCTTGTTTACTTCTTCGCTCATTTTTTGCTAATTTTTCTAATTTGATCTTTAGTTATTGATTTCTGTTCTATTACATTAGAACTTAATTCCTTTTGTATAAGACTTCTTATAAAAGCACTCACCGAAACAGGTCTAGATTCAGTTTCTACAGCTTCCATTAATATTAATCTATTAACCTGATTGACTTCATCTTCTGTTAAAAGAACCTGAAGTTTTTTAGTTAACTTATGATTTTTTATAGACATAATATATTGATATTTTAATATGTTTTCTGTGCAAAAAGAAGGGAAGGACCTGGGATCCTTCCCTTTTTTATTGTAATTAATTTAATTCTTCAGCATAAGTATCACATCTCCATGTGATTTCTAATGCTTCTGGTTCAGCGTTACTATAATCTAGTGTACCTGTAAACCCAACTGCCGAAGTAATAAAACAATCTTCAAGAGTTACTTTTCTAAAAATATCTCCAGATCTGTTAAATTGCACAACAACAATAGTTCCAACATAATCCTTTTTTAGACCCATTTCACCGGTTTCTGGATTGTATTGTTTTCTATACCATTCTCTTAAAGTCTTATAAACGTATGCTTGATTAGAATCATTTAAGTTAAGTGAAAAGTTAACTGTAATGTCGTGAGCTGTTCCATCTGGCATACCAGCATAAGAACGTGTTGCAAACTTGTACTTTTGTTCAACTGCAGCAACTTCACGGTTTAGAGATTCTAAACCTCCAATTGAATTGATATGTTGTAGAAGTAAATCAGAACCTGCAACTCCGTCTGGTGGAAGTATACTTACTTCGAATAGATTCGCCTGTACTGGCTCAAAGTGTTTATTCTTTTTACTTGTTTGATCTTCTCTATAATGTGGTAAAGCCATATTCTTTGTTTCTTTATTTTATATATCCTTTGATTATGCGAAATTACCAGTTTGAATTTCTCCAGTGTTTAGTACTGTTACTCTAGAAACTAGAATTTCAAGACCTTTAACCGGTTCAACATATGTATCTAAAACTCCCATGTTATTATCAATAACGTCATTGGTATTATTTGTAGAATCCATGATGTTTCTATAGTCATATACACCCTGATCTTTCTTAACTGATTCCATGAATGAGTCCGCAAGAGTTTTAATTTCTAATCTAGTCTGTGCAGTGTTGAACTCAAATAAGTAATTTCTTAAGATTTCAGCAAGACCGTCTTCGATATAAATTAGAACTTCTCTTACGTGTGCTGAAGAAAGGGCAGATTGAATAGTTTGTTGCGATGTTTTGTTACCTTTAACAACAATACCAGCTCCTCTTTCGAATACCACTGGGTTAATTCCGAATGGCTCTAGGTTATCTCTATCATTTTTATCAAATGCATATTCAATTCCTTGAACTCCACTTCCAGAAACAACGCCGCGTCTTGGACCAGCAACAATTGACCATGGAAGAGAATCAGAATACTTATCGATATAATTATTTGATACGTATGCTGCTGGTGGAATTACTCTTGTTCTTCCGTTTTCAACAACATTTAATCCAGGTCCATAGAAAAATCCATAACTTGCACCATCGTTAATTGAAGGTAATGTATATAATGACTGTGGATTTAGGTTTAAGTTACCTCCAGTAGGAATATAACTTGTTTTAAATTCTCCAGTATTCTCATCGATAAATGATGGATCGGTAGAAGCTTTAAACTCTTTTACCATAGGTGCATTTAGAATTGCAGATATGTTTTGTCTTTCTTTGGCAAGCATAGTAAATTGTCTCTTATTTAAAAGACCATTTGCTGGCTCGTAAGATCCAAAGGTATCTACTAAATATCTAAATGTTATTGCATCTTTATCCGCAAGCGTATTAGATACTCCATTTCCAGGAATTAGCATATTTAATAATTCACCAATAGTTTTTTCACTATTTTCAGAACCTTCAAGTACGAATGCTCTGTACGCGTCTGATGCTGCATTAAAAGATCCTAATGCATATTCAGGCTGTGCAGGTACGTCTCTGTGGCAAATAAATGTATATGTGTATCTGTCATCAGATCCTCCATTTATTCCTAGTTCTGCCTTTCTTCTAATTTCTAGAACTCTTGCAAGTTTATCACTTCCTTGAATTGGAAGATACATTCCAACTTTAATATTATCTTTAATTGAAGTATCTTCTTGTGCTCCTGCTGCTACTGTGTAAGTGTACTTAAATTCTCCAGCAGTTGCTGCATTTTCAAAAGTCCATCCGTACCCAGTGTTAACTGTAGATGGGAAGAAGAATGTTCTTTCATTTACTCCAATTTGGAATACATCAAATAATAGTTGATCTGCTTGATCGTAGCAAGTTAAAGTACCTGCTTGTGAATCTGCTAAATCTGCAGAAAATTGGCCATTTCCAACAGGAACAATAGTAACTAATCCATTACCATCATCAGTTACTGATAAGATTTCGGTAAATTCACCATCATTTGAACTTTCTAAATATTTACCAGCTGCTAAATCTCCAGCTGCAAATGCTCCAGTATATGTTAGATTTAAGTTTACTCCAGCAAAACCAGCCTGTGAGTAAGATGCATCGTTTGCCTCAGCATCAAATTTTTCATATTTTGATTTGCTAATATTCTCTTCGCAAATAACAGTAGCAAGTCCTGCTCCATCATGTGTTGCTGATAAGATTTGAGAATATTCTCCGGCAACGTCAGAATATAAGAAATTACCAGCTACTAATCCATTTTGCTGTATTGTTGCAAAATCACCAGAGCCTACTTGAATAGACATTGTATCTCCAGCAACTTCAATAATATTTTCAAATGCACCGTCTCTTGGGTCATTTAATTGTTGAGGCTGTTGCTGTACTAGGTAGTGTGAAAGTAGTTCGTAATCTTGGTAAATATCGAATGCTTCACCTACAAAATCAATTCTATCAAGAGCATCTTCATTAACTGCTGCAAAAAGACCAGTTCTTCTTGATTCAGAATTAATAAGTGTTTCAATATAGTATTGTCTTCCTTCATTATCTTGGAAATCAGGAATTAAAGAACCAGTGTATTTAGCAAGTAAAGAAACTTCTCTTAGGTTTGCAAATGCTCCGAATTGAGAAGGAATAATACCATTTGAATTAAAGTAGTTTCCAAACGTTGGATCGTTGTTTAATTCATCAGTTACAAATCTACCTTTAAATACATAAACATCTACCATGTAGTCTGAGATGTAGTCTAGGTCGTCAACTCCTTCTGGAGAATTTCCTTCACCATACCATTCTCTTGCAGTTACATCAAATCCTCTGGTATCTCCAGCTTGAGTAACTACTACTGTAATAGGTTCTTGTTTAATATTTGTAAATGTGATTGCGTTATTAGATTGAGAAGATGTGTTTCCTGCAATATTTAGCAATTTTTCATCTTCTGGAATCCAAAACTTATCTCTGTTAAAAATATCTTTGTATAGAGTATCTCCATCAATTGCTCCGTTTCCTTGTTCGGAACCGTTTGTTGTTGGAGAAACCCAGTAAGATTTATCAGTATCGTTAGCAGAAGTTAGGTTTAGTGCTATAATTGGACCTCTAGATAGAGTTTCAATTGCAGATCTGTGAAAATACATTCCCTTTCTTTCCAAATTCTTATCAATTGATCCGAAAATTTGGATAAAAGTCTCAGTATCTTCAACAAATACTGGCGTGTTGTATGGTCCTTTCTTAGAGTGACCTACTACAAGCCTAATAGTCTCTGCTGGGATATTGACAGTTTGTGATTTGTCAAATTCAAGACGGTAGACACCTGAACTCTTGAATTGTTGTAGTTGAGGACTTAATGCCATAGTTTTTCTTTTTTATTTTTTTTTCTATAGTATATATCTTAAAAATCTGATTTTATTTCAATAAATCATAAATATCATATTGAAGATCTCCTTCATCTTGAGAATCTTTATAAAGCACTTCTTCCATTTTAGCATGTATACTTTGGTCTATTACGTCTAAAAGCTCTTCGATGTAGTCAGCATAGTCAGTCGTATTGAAGAATTCAGTGGCAGTTATACAACTCATTATTAAGTCGTCATTTCCCATTTGAGCACCATAACTTCCATTTGGAAGAGTTCCAAATAAGCTTGCCTCTCCTACTGTAAACTCATCCGTTATTTCCATTCTATTATTTTTATACAACTTAGAGAAGTTTTGACAGAATATTGCTTTATTATCTGACTTTATTTTAATTCCAGGTTTTAAAGTTCTGCTATCATGTCTATGTTTAAATCGTACTAGCATTTCTTCATCAAAATCATTTCTTTGTGGAAAGACAGTTCTTAAATATTGAAATAGTACAGATCCATATGTATTATATTCTATGACTAGTTTTACATTTTCACTATAGAAAATATCTATTGCTAAAATATACAAAACTTTTGCAAAATCTTCTATTACTAATTCATTACTTCTAAATCTGGCAACTTGTTTAAACTTAAAAAAATCATACATTGCCCCTGGAGAATGAACACTTTCTATTTCTTTAAAGTCCATTGGAGAAACTTGAAACATATTTATGACTGAATAGTCTCCTCCATTTCCTTCTGCAATATCTACTGTAAATAGCCAATAATTATTACTATATCTAGCATCTTCTAGATCAAAATCAGGATGCCATTCTAAAAATCCTTCAATATCAATACCAACGTCTTCAAACTCTTCTAAGTCGTGGTGTATGTACTTTTTCATCCTCTTTCTCATCCTTTTCATGTCTACAGGATCCATTAGTAGATTTGAAGAACTTACAAATTCGTTACCATATTGCTTATTGAATGCTTCAATTGAACCAAGGTTTCCAAGTTCTCTTTGGTACCATGCATCATCGCGCTCTGGATGTTCCCACCAATCAATTCGCATTGACTTATACTCATTATCACCGCGTTCCGCAGCAGCATAAATCTGATAGAACTTATTAAAACCATTTGGAGTTGAGGTAATCGTTAGCCTTGATACATTAGAAGCTGAAAGTGTAGGATAAACATTTTCATAAAACGAATCAGCAATAGAAGGATGTATGTGTGCAAACTCGTCAATGTACAGATTATGAATAGTAAAACCAATACCGGCTTTTGCTGTAGTAGATTGACCAATTAAACGACATCCATTATCACAACGAACATTCATTACGTCGTATTTAATAATGCCCGGCTTCATAAAGAATGGAAGGTTTTCAATTACAACTTTTGCCTTATCGATGATTTCTTTTGTTGTATCGCTTTTATTTGCGAGTAAGAGAGTATTCTTATCAGTATTGAATGTGACATACCATGCATTATAAATAGATGCTGTTACTGTTTTACCCATCTGCCTTGATGCAAGTACAATATTGAATCTTTCACTTTGAAAATTACGTAGCATTCTCTTTTGATATTCTCGTAATTTTACACGCTTAATACCATCATCTGTCATTACAACTGCATATTTCTCAGCAAAATATACAATATCAGTTGCACATCTTGCAAGTTCTGCAATTTCATCATCAGTATATTCAAAGACGATATTACCTTTTCTAAGAAATTGCTTACCCTCATAAAATGGCATCTTAACCTTAGGTCGATAACCCTGGTCAAGTGCTAGCAGTAGATCATTGATTTGTTTAGTTGACCAAACAATGCGATCAGATTGCACGTCTCCTTCTTCTTTAGGAATCCATCTATTATCTCCTACATAATCACTCATTCTTCGGTAGTTTGTTCAAATTCATCAACGATTTCAATTTCATCTTCTTTTTTTAATGCACATTCTGCACAGCACATAGATTCGCCGTGTTGTATATTTTGCATTGGTGAAAACATAGCCATTAACCCAGCCATCATTAAACCTATAAATTGAAATGTTGCCTTCATATTATTCTTCAGTATCGTCTATTTCAATATCTGTTATATCATCTTCATTGTTTCCATTCTTAATACCTGCCTGTATTGCTGCCATTAAATCTTTTGTTCCTCTTTGGATATTTCTACTTCCAGAATCTCCTCCACTCTCTTCAATTTCTCTAATATCATCTCTCTTTTTATAGATTTCAATATCGCGAGCAATTCGCTTTGCTGATTCTTCAGCAGCCATTAAATACATTGTCTGTGACTTAATTATATCAAGCATTGATTTTTGGAGTGTTGCTAGCACCTCAAACATTCGAGGTGCAAGTTCTCCTGCTTCAATAGTTTCTAACAGTGTTGTCAGTGCTCTTTCACCAGCTTGAAGCTGATAGATTAAAGAAGACATAGTCATCTCATCCATCTTTTTCTTAGCTTGAATATATTCATCTTTCTCAATTATATCTGAATCAAGATAGAACTTCATTAGACTTGTGATTGTTTTCTTAGCCTTATCTGTTGATCTTGATTTAATATCTGCATAATTTACTGAAGGAAGAGATGTCGGCTGTCGCACGATTGCACTATCAGTAGGATCCGTCTCTATATCAAGAGACTCATCATCCCCAATTAAATCATCCAATTCTCGGCGGATTTCATCAGCCTGATCTTTTATACTTCGGTTCTCACTCATAAATCTTAAGTTAGTAAGATATGTATCAATATTATCTTGGGTTACTGTATTGTCTTAATCTAATCGATGGGATTGCATTATCTGTTATAATTGATAAATCAGAATCTCTGACAACATATTGCTGCAACACATTCATATGCTGCTCATCTTCTATTACTTTTTTAAATACTCTAATGTTTGTCATATTTATTGGAGATGCCGAAAGGCTCCATCCTTTTCCGGCATCCCAGCTTACAGGTGATAATAGATTTATTAATTCGGTTGTAAAATTACTAAATGTACCTGTTTTTTGGTGTGGCAAAGTTTTGTTAGAATCAGGATCTAATCTATATAAATGTATTCCAACTTGATTAGATGTATTATTTATATTTAAGACATATCCATACCACACATTAAATTCTAGCTGATTTGGAAGTGTAAATGTGTTTATTTGCCCATTTATAGAAACTTCAATTTCTGTTTGGCTTATTGCAAGAGAAAGACCATTAGATAAATCTAGTTCAGATCTACCATCAAAAAATACATATTTTTCAGTGTCTGCTGTTTTAAATTGTGGTCTAATCCAACCTGTTAATGCTAAATTATTTGATTCAGCGAGTTGTGATTTTGCGTTATATGTTAATGCAAACCTTTCACCAGATTCAACTTGATTTAGTTGATAATTATTTTTAGATATTAGAGTCCATCTATTTCTAATTTCAGCATCTTGTATTTGCAGTGTAGGATGTTTACTAAATCTTATAGAATCATCCAATTCTTGATATACTGTCTTAAATTGCTGCGGTTTGGTTACTTTCTGAACTTCTTGTTCAATTTCTTCGCCAAATACCTCTTCAATTCCAGTTACTAAATCGTCAACATGCTGCTCGATTACAGTATCGGTGTGAATTGAACTTGTTCTTTCTTCATATTTTCTAAGCTGAACTCTCCAGTATGTCATTGTTAGATTAAATTCATCAGCCAATGCTACACTGCTAACTTCGTACATTCGATTTATTATAGGAAAATATAGATAATCTCTACTATTAGGTGTCTTATTTAACCCAAACACAGATGTAAATGCTTCTCCTAAAACATGAATCTCAAATTCTTCAAAGTCCATTCCAAATATGTCGAAATTAAACTCTCTTGTTGGGAATGCATTATCTGGGACTAAAACTTTTATATTCGCCTCATCTACAACATTGTATAGAGAATATTCCATTAGTATTACATCTCTACTCCTATTATCTGGCTCAACCCTAAAGTATTGCACTTCATGTCCCCACATATTATTAGCAAGTGAGCTTAATTGTCTATAAACAGATGTTGGTTTCTTTAAATTGTATGGATTCCAGATAGGATCGCTACAATCAATCACAATATTTGCACAACCGTCCATTGCATATGGATCTGTACATTCTTCACACCAGTTAGGACATGAAATAATTTGCCCGTCTGTTGTTTGTAGTTCAAATGTTATGCTAAGTAGAGAGATTGAAGATCCACTTGAAAGTCTTTCAACTTCAGCCCTAACGTCTATCCAAAGTGGCTTTGTATCGTCGAACGTTTTTGCTAGAAGATCTCCAGCATTTGTATTTTTATTTAATTCAGAAAATTCACTAAACTGACCACCATCTATAGATTCACTCTGTGACCATCTATATTGGAATGTAAAATAATTATTTAAATCTTCCGGTAAGTAAAAAATAAAATCTCCAGTAATTGGAGAAGTAGTGTCTATTTCAACACCGGTAGCGTCTAATACCTGGTCGACTGTAAAGTTATTAGAATCTATTATTTGATTGACTCTAAATGTTAAGTTTCCTATAATAAATTTATCACCTGTTTGAAAATTTAGATTTGTACTAATTCCTGTAACATTTTGAGAACCTGTAAGAAACCGTAATTTTCCAACAGTTGTTGGATTACTTACACCCGCAATTATAGTCCAATCAGATACTTGAACTATATTTGAATAGGATTCTCTTAATTTAGCAATAAATGAGTCTCCAATCTGATTTGATGTAAAACTATTAACCATTACTTTTTAATCTTATCTTGTGGAGTAAATACTTCGCCAGCAATCCAGCTAGCAACAAAACCAGTTAAAGAAACAAAATACACTGCTAGATCATTAAGATCCGACTTAAACCATATTGCTGTTGCTCCGGCAATTGCCCATAAGCTAACAACAACATAAATCATCATCTCTCTACGAGAACTTGGCCCTTTTTCTAAAATTCCACTTTTTTCAGAGGGTCTCTTTGATTCTCCCCATATATATGTTGCAACATACGCTGTTAATGAACCAAAATAAACTGCAAGATCTTTTAAATCAGATTCTCTAAAGGCTCCTAATATTCCCATTAGAACCCATAGCCCAACTGTTAGATATACTAACCCTTCTCTTTTTCCGATTTTTGACATAAGATTCAAGATATTTTTCTTTATATATCTGAATCATAATCTGTAATAATGAGAACTTCTGGATTATCTAATTCATAAGGCTCTAGAGCCTCTGCAAAAACACCCATTGCCTGTGCAACTTCACTAGTATTTACAGAAGTTAAATATACATCTAATTTAGAAATAAAATCTGATAGCCTTAATTTTTTGTAATGTTCATCTTTTAGTAAGATTTTTGAATTTACTAAAATTGAATTTACTAAGTGTAAATCATGCTTATTAAAATGATCGAATGTTCTAAATGTGCCTCTAACCGTTTTTATAGAAAACTTAATTGTTTTAATTTCATCTACTTCAACTATTCTGGAGTAATTAGCATTTTTAATTAAATTGATCTTAATCCACCTGAGAGCAGCCATTTCTATTAAAAGCTTCCATATAAAATATACAGATGTAGCTTCCTTGTATGCAAGTGCTCCTTCTACAGCATTAAACGCATTAATTTCATTTTTAAAATTATCTATGATAATCTTTTTAAAATCATCAACTCCTATTAAAACAGAGTTTTCATTAATTTTTCGGTGATTATCATTTCTTTTAACCAAGCCCCAGAGCTTGGAGTCTACACTATTATATTTATGTAATACAATATCGACAATTTCTGTGAATATATCTTTATCTTGAGTAGACATCTATTTGCTTCTCTATTTTTTGAAGATCTGAAAAAAGCTCATCTTTTGCAAATGTTTTTAGTTCTTGAAATTCTCTAGAACCAATTTCATTTTTTTCCATAAAAAGCTTTACCGCAATATCGCTTGGAATATATTTATCTTTTTCATTCTTTACTGACCTTTTTGTTTTAGTGTAAATCCAACCAGGTACACTTTTAAATCGAGAAGCAACCATAGACCAGCTTTCAACTACATTAGCACCATTAATGCCATTAATATTAAATAATTCGGCATTAGCCGGATACTTAATTGCAAAAAAACGATTAATCATGAAGTGATGTCGTTTTTTATTTAATTGCTTAATTTTTTTATATTCATTTGGCTTTGTAAATAGAATTTTTACAAAGTCAAATAGTTTCGTTTCGTCTAGCATTTATTTAATCCATTCGCTAAATGCCTGTGAGTAGGCATCTACCAGTTTATAATACTCATCATCTTTATTCTCATCATAAAGAAACATTGCTGTTTTTTGAACTTCAAAACGTAAAGAATATGCCTCGGCCTCAGTGAGTATTTCATCAATAGTAAACATATCCTGTAATGTTAGTTCTTTCATTAGAATAAGTTATTTAAGTTTTTAGTCTTTGGCTTCACTTCTGTTTCAGTTTTTTTACCAACTTTTTTAAGAGGTTTTTTATTTTCTTGAGGAATATCAAAGTCTTCAAAAACATCAGTTCCCTTTGGAGCAGAAGATCCAGTTAACCAATGGGTTCCTTCTAAAATCTTATCTTTATCTAAAAGCCTACTAAAATGTTCTACTGCACCTTCCCATTCAGCATCAATTTCTTTAAAAATAGCTTTTTGAATTGCTTCTGGGATAATTCGGTTATGCAATAACATGAGGGATATGTTATTATTGAGAGAAGATTTAATTAAACCGACAGTGCTCTTAGCAACTACTCGATAAATAATCTCAGTCAATCTTGATTTTTGTTCATTGGAAAACAGATAATCAATTTCAAAGCTATCAAATTCTTTAACATATTGATCCCATATTTTATCTGCCATCTTTTCAGTAATGGAGTAGTTTCGCAATTTACCATTTTTCATTTCTTTCTGCCAAGTCACTACAGAAGGAATATTATCGCTGCTATCTCCCATTAAAATCTTTTTAAAGATAAATTCGTCACAATCAACATCAATGACTTCAATTTTATTTTTTTGAATCCAATTTAAGATTTGAAGTTGATAATCATCGCGTGACATGTGAGATCCTCCCATATTAAAGAGCATTTCATCATCTGTTAATTTTTCAGAAGCCAATTTTTCCATATCGGATTTAAATCCAGGATATGCATATAGGGTTTTCTTAGAATTATAGAACCAAATAGTGTGAGCATCGTTTGCAACTGAATGATTGACTAGTTGAATTAGATCTCTATCACCAGTCCATACAATACATGATTTTCCACGATCGTTTAGAGCAACTGACCATCCAAAAATTACATCATCTGCTTCAGCGCCTTGTGTCTGTTGTATTGTTACGCCATGATTTTTAAGAATTTTTTGAAATTCTTCATATACTTCAAATACAGCTGTCCAATCAACAGAGTCGTCTTGTGTTCGAGTTCCTTTATAATTAGCTTCAGGATACAAATCTTTTCGCCATGATTTAGAATCAACCGCAACTACAACATCATCTACAAATCCTTGTAGTTTACGCATTTCAGATGCAAAATCAATAGCAAGCTTACGCATAAATTGCGATCTTGAATTTGTATCTCCTAAAAGCTTAGAGCCTTTAGGTCTAGGCAATACAAATAATCTACTAAATAGAAAATAGTTGCCATCAATAAGTAGTGTGTGTTTTCCCACTTTCATATTCTATGTTTTTACAGATCTAATATAATCATTTTTCATGACATAAAAAAATCCGTGTGATATTTTTTATGATTTTATTATCGTCTGTAGAGAATATACGCAGCTCAACATTGTAATTACTGGATCAATTACATGAATTCGCTGTGCTTGGTGTTGTGCAACATTTACAATAATCTGTGGAATGTGTTTAACACTTTGCTGTTTCTCTTGTTGTATGTATTCAATAAATTCGGCGCCTAATGCTGCTAGAACATCATCTACTCTGTTAGAATAGTTACTAACCAGCATTTGATAGTTTTTAGTAGGATCTGTTTCATTAAACACTAGTTCAAACACATCTTTATATACTGAATTAAATCTCTTTACATCATTAATAGAAATAGTGTTTGTTCCTTGTGTTTTAAATCCTTGTAATTTATTAAGAGTACTTCTCAGATCTGGAAAATTACGGCGAACAAATTCAACAAGTGCTGGTTTTTCAATACTCATATCTTCATTGCCACAGATTTGATACACGCGCTTAATGTATTTTTTGGTCAATTCCGACTCTTCTTCTTTATCAAAGTCAAAGTTAATGACTTCAAATCGCGATAGAATCGGATCTGGTAGTTTATTAATATAGTTACAAGTTGCAATAAAACGAGAGTTAGATGCAAACTGTTCCATCGTAGCACGCAATGCCTTAAAGAATTGGTCTGATACTCCGTCAACCTCATCCAAAATCACTACCTTAAAGCTACCAGCTTTATCTATAATAGAGACTGTTGAACAAAAATCAATAATGCGGGTTCTAATCACATCTACTGAAGTGTCTGTTGATGCGTTAATGTAAAGATATGGTAGTTCAAATTGATTTACAATTGCCTTTGCTGTAGATGTCTTTCCAGTACCTGGACTTCCTGCAAATAACATATTTTGAACTAAACCATCTTTAAATTTAGACATTACCCTATCCGGTAGAATTAGCTCTTCTAAATTCTTTGGTCGGTACTTTTCAGTAAATAACTGATTTATTGATTGCATACTATTATCTTTAGTAATTATATTCACCTAGTGATGATTTGTTTCCTAAATAAATAGATTATATGGCCATAAATTACTCAAAGATTAATATTGTTAGAAATAGTTCTGGAAAAGGAGCTAGGTTTGGAATTGTCCTAAAATATTTACCTAAGTCCTTTAGACAATTTCTAATTAGACATAAAAATATGTATAGATGGGCTGAATCTGATCAATTTGTCGAATGTGCACTAAAACTACAGAGGCCTAAAATTAAAAACTCATCTGCTATTAAAATATATTGGGACCGTTCTGAAATGACAGCGGTTGATAAGGAAACACTCGTAAATAACTATAACCAAATCGATTGGAAATGCGCTATATCGGGAAAACCTATTAAATCAAAGTTTATGAATTTTGATTTACAAAATTTTATACACCCAGAATACTATGATATTTTAAGCGCACCTATGGTAGATAGTAGAATATTAAAAAGTTCAATTGAATTTCGTAAAAAATGTAAAGAACTCTTGCTTAGTGAAAGACAAGAGTTCCTTAATATGGCTCGTAAAAACGCTCGTAAAAAATTAGATTAGAGCATTTCGAATTCTCTTTCTAGACTAATTAATTCAGCTTCTAGAAGAGATCCATGTTTAGTGTATTTTAAGAATAAGGATTCTTTAGCCTCGATTTTTGCTTTAAGGTCTTTTGCTTTTTGTAACTTTGCCTCGTCACCAGATTCTTCTGCTTTTTTAATTAGAGCATCAATTCTTTTAAGTTGACCTTCTTTTGAATTATCTGTTTTATCTACTTTTTCTTCAGAATCTGTTTTATCTACTTTTTCTTCAGAATCTGTTTTGGCAGGAGTTTCTCCTTTTAATTCGGAAATTCTTTTATTAGCCATATCAATTGCTGATTGAATTTGCTCCTTTTCAGCCTCGTCTTCAGATGACTCTAATTTTTTCTTAAGATTTTCTTTTTCTTCTTCTAATTTTGCAATTTGTTCATCTTCTGGTCCTAGTTTAGCCTCTGCTTCTTCGGCAGCAGCTTTCTCAGCATTAACTTTATTTTCTAGGCTCTCTTCTGCATTTTTTAGTTGCTCTTCAAATCTTTCTTTCTGTGAAGGTGATAAATCTCCCTTTAACATTATTTCAGCAACATTGATTTGAGTTTGGGATCTAAGACTTGCAAGAAAGTCTTTGTATTTTTCCCATTTAGAATCAAGTGTTTTATCAAGGTCATCTGCCTTTTGAGACATTATGTTTGCTTTGGTCTTTAACGCTTCTGCCTTTTTTTGCTGCTTTTCATCTCCTCCTTTTAATTTACTTAAACCTACTTCAATTTCAGCAACTTTCATTTTAACAGAATCAACCTTAGCATAATCCTTTCTAAGCTTTTTCTTCTGGGTTATATTTTTTATCAATGCAAATATTCCAAGACCTACTCCTGCTCCGGCAGCTGCAGCACCGCCTGCTAAGATAATTGGTATCATATATAATTCAGAAGACATTAAAGATCCTACTAAATCTCCTTCGTTTACTAACTCTGATTCAGTTACATGTTCTTTATCTAGATTTGCAGCAAGGGCCTCTAAATCTCTAATTATAGTATCGACATCACTTACTATCTCTGTTCTAATGGAATCTTGCTTTACGTCAATTGCCACGTCTGGCTTAATATCGGCAAATTCTTCTAATAGCATTAATTTTTTTGATAACTTCATTTCTATAGTTTTCTATTTATAATCTATATATCTTAGACATCAAATTTAAATATAGGGTGATGACATATAACATATCCGCCGACATGTCTTCTTTTTTCAGATGGTTTTATTTTGTACTTTTTATAAATCTCATTTGCAAATACATAATCTTCTCCTCTTCCTCCCTCGCTTTTCCAAGTAACTCCGATGTCTTTTTTATGAATAAGTTGGTATGTTCCTCCAGTCCAATTAACTCTAAGCTTAATGAATTCTATTTCAAATTGATTAAATTTAGACAACATTTCACCCTTTCCCTCTTTAACAACTCGTGCAACTGCTTGTTGAACATTTGGCATATTGTATATCTCATCAATTATGATAATTTCTTTAGAATTAGCAATTGATGTGTATGCATCTTTTAATCTACTTGGCAAAATAAAATCATCACTATCTAGATATGTTATGTATTCATACTTTGAATTATCTATGCCTATTTGTCTATAGCCACCTGGATATTCTGAATTCTTTTCTTTAGGCATTTTTATAAGACTGATATTTGAAACCCTTTGATAGTGTTCTTCAAATAACCTATTTGTTATCTCACATCCATCACTAACTATCACTAGTTCGCAATTCTGTTGCCCAATTGTTTGATTAATAAATGAATTAACAGCCCTAATAAACTTTTGTTCTGGGTTTCTTCTAGCACCTGGATAATCTCCAAGATAGGATGTCATTATTACACTAATCATATAAATATTTATTTAAATAAGAAAGGGTCCCTCTCGGGACCCTTTCAAGTATATTGCTATATTCTATTTAGAATTATAGAGCAAGGTTTAGTACGCTAAACTTCTGGTACTGAGTCTCTGGGTGGAAACCTGCTTTTACTAGAGCGAATCTAGATTTAACAGCAACCTTAGGAGCCATTGTACCTTCAGCGATAGTCTGTACGCTTTCTGCCATTAGGTAAGGCATGAAAACAAGACCTGCACCATTACCATCACCTTTTCTACCAACTAGAATCTCGTGAGATTCTGCTCCAGAAGCATCAACAGCTCCTTCGAATGGAAGACGTGGATCAGTGTAAACATTGATACCAGCAACCGAACCGATTGGGTAGATAGCGCCAGCAACTTGGCTAAATGTGTTAGCCATTGGGTTTGGAATGAATCCAGCAACACCTTGTAGTGCAGAAGCAACTTTTGCATCAACAACAGCAAAGTTACCAGCTCCTCTACGACCTCTGTTAGCGATTAAGTTCGCTGCAGCTAGGATGTGAGTTAGGACTCTTCTGTTGATATCGCCGTAAGTATTACCGCTAACACCATTGTAGGTTAGAGATAGATCAGCAATTCCAGATTCAGCCATTTCTCTCATAGTTGAAAGAATGTAACCGTTGATAGACTGAGTTAGTTCGTTAGTTAGAACTGCCTCAACTTGAGCAACTGCATCAACACCAAATTGCTTTAGATCTTGAACTTGCTCACGAGTTACTGCAGCTGCAACTTGGAAAGTTTCAGCCTCAACAGCTTTGCTGAATAGAGAAAGACCCATGATCTTGTCTGGAGTTCTTTCACCAACTGATCTTGAGAATGGTTTTGCGTCTAGTAAGTTACCATCAGCGTTCTCAACACCAGAGAATCCTGGGATGTGATCGTTTAGGGCAGCAACTAGATCAACAACTACAGAACCTTGAGATGCTGTAAATAGACCAGCAACAGTTCCTGGAGTTCCAGAAGATACTGCAGCTTCACCAGCTTCAGTGATTTTGTAGATACCGATTCCATCTAGACGTGAGGTACCTACTAATGTAGCAGCATCAGCAGCTGGTGAACCGTATTGGTTCACGCTGATTGTTCCTGCAGCATCATCAGAAGAAACTTTTACGTAAGTTGGAGTTACATCGTTATCAGTTCTACCACCTTCGTATACAAAGTCTAGGTAAGATAGAAGACCCATTGGACCTGCCATTGGGATTACCGGTACTAGATCTAGACCGATAGTTTGTGCAGCAACTTGCATTGCTAGTGGAAGTAGTGTTGGAGCTTTGTCACCAGAACCTCTTTGATTTGCAAATGATGCAGTGGTATCTGGTAGAGTTACAGCACCCATACCTCCGATGTTCATGCTATTGAAGCCAGCTTCAGAACCTAGGCTCATAAAGTTTGCGTCTTCGTATAGCTTGTGGTTGTGGCAGTAAGTTGACATCCATGCCAGCTTGCTTGATTCAGTAATACCAGTAGCTTCTTCAATGATTGGAGCCCAAGTACCTCTGATTTCTGCCTCGTTTAATAAATTAGCCATTTTTCAGATTTATTTTTTTGTTTTTGTTTATATTCGACATTCTTGGGCTTTCTGCTTCTTTCGCCCTATCGTCGATGTTTTATATATTCTTATTTATTGAATCTCTTTTTGAATTGCTCAGCATATCCTGAAACATCATAACCAAGTCCTTTAGTTTCTTCTTTCTTAGATTCATTAACCATTTCTATTTTTTCCATTACTGGAGCAGTTTCTCTAAGATCTCTAGTTTGCCAGAAGTTTTTAACTTGATATTCAGTTTCTAATTTGTGGTATTTAGCTTGAGCTGAAATTTGATTCTTTTTGCTTTCAGAAAGAGAAGACCATGTTTCAGCGTATTCTGCTGGCATTGCAGTAATAAAGAATGGTTCTGCGTTTCTGTTTTCAACGATTAACGTAGAGTTTTCAATAATTGCTTCAATTTGAGATTCTGTCATGAATCCTCTCTTAGAAACATTATATCTTACTTCTTTTTTAGCTTCTTCGTTTAGCGCGTTGTATTTTTCTTGTACTTTAGAAGAAACTACTTTGAAGAATGAAGGATTTTCATTTTCTTTTTTAGTTGCAGCTTCAACAAGAGTATTTAGCTTGCTTGCAATTTCTCTCTTATATGCTTCTGCAGCACTAACAACATCCTTTGTTCCTTCTTCACCACCGTCTTCTAGGTCGTCTTCAAGTTCATCAGAAGTATCTGTTGTTTTCTTATCATCTTCAGTATTTACTTTAGTATCTTCAGCTTCTGTTTCTTCAGCTGGAAGAGCCGCATCTTCTGCGTCGTCGCTAACATCACCTTCTTCAGAGTTATCTCCAACTTCAGTTTCTTTATCTTCGATTTCTTCCATATCTTTTGCAGCTCCTTCATCTTCTCCACCCTTGTCTAGATCTTCCTCTTCAACAACTAGGTTTTCATTAATTGATTCTGCAATATATTCTGCGTATTCAGTAACAGATTGTAGATTTTCTCTTAGGTACTCGATGTATTCCATAAGCTTTTCAGAAGATTCAGTGTTTTCATTATGTGATTCTGCTAAGTAATTAGCGTAATCTTTTACTTTTGATAAACCTTCTGCAAGGTGTTCAGAATACTGAATACTATTATCTACCTTCTCAGCAACGTGTTCAGTGTATTGAATAGATTGATCTAGTTTTTCAGCAACATCTTCAGAGTATTGAATACCTTGGTCTGCTTTTTCAGCAACATGCTCAGAATATTGAATTGATTGATCTAATTTTTCAGCTAGGTACTCAACATAGCTTGATAGATTATTAACGCTCTCTACGATGTGGTCATTGTGAGCTTTAACTTCAGTTAGATCTTTTTCAGATACTTCACTAGTCGCTGGCACTTCTGTTTTTTCAATTGATTCTTTTAGCGACTTAATTTCATTAGCAAGATACTCAGTATACTTGTTAAAGTCGTCAGATTTTACAAATTCTGCCATGTCTTTGTTTTCTATAATTTGTGTTTGATTATTATCTTGTTTTTTATTTATCTCATAAATATAAAGTCCGTTTTCTGCAGAATATCCATATGATTCGTTTACTCTTTTTAATTCTGCATTTTCAAATCCAGGATCAGCAACTAAATCATATGTAAAAAGCTGCTTAATTTTAACTTTTCCATTTGACTCAACCGCACCGGCTGCTCTAGATGAGATTTGTAGAGGTACTCCAGCATCAACTAATGCTTTTGCCTGTCTACCCGCATCAGTATCTAAAAGTCTAATGCGTCCTTTAACTTGTTTGTTGTCGCTGTCATAGTATAGGTCCTCTATGATATGAGACACATTCTTTAAAGATACGTCAAATTGTGAAGGATGATCTAGCTCACCTAATAATTTGCCCGATTTAATCTTTTGTTGAAGTGATTCAATCTGTGGAACATACTCATCCTCGGTATAAATTCTTTGGTTTTTGTTTTTTACATCAATTTCACCAAAAATACCTTCTAGGACATACTCTTTAGAATCGCCTTCCGTCACCGAAAGAGTTTTCGACGACATTTCGACAATTAAAAGGTCTTTTATGTTTTCCATATTTTATGTTTTATTGTTTTTTTATATATCCCTTTTGATTCTGAAACTTTTTATACTTCAGCTTCTAAGTCTGCTAGTTCATCTCCGGTGTCTTCGCCACCTGATCCAGCATCTTCTTCTCCCTCTTCTTCAGCTTCCTTTTCCTTTTCTTCGGCGTAATACTCATTCCATAGCTGCTTTATCTGGGCAAGCTCTCCAGCTTTAAATGCATTTTGACCATATTTATCGTAAAAAAAGTCTTCGAGTTCTTTTTCTGTTTCAGAATTTACAATAGCTCCTACAATTTCAGCAGAAGAAATTACCCTTCCATCTTCTAAGGTAATATCATCAGCTGCAACATCTGAATCAGGGTTCGGTTTTGCCGCATCCTCCTTAATAAATTCTTCAAATAGTTTAACTCGTTTCATGCTTTATTTATCTTTATTTTTTACATGCCCATCATATCATCTTCGGGCTCATCTCCGGCAGATTCTGCTTCTTTTTTAGCCTTGGCTGCCGCATTAGCTGCCAAATCATCATCTGAAATTTTAAGATATTTTTTAACAAGGAAGTCCATGTCAAAGAAGTATTCTTGCTCCATTGTTTCTGGATTTTCTTCATATAGGCTTTCTCTCATTTGTCCAATAAAATCAAGCCTTCTTTCCATTATCTCGTAATTCTTTAGTTCAGCAAACACATTCTCTTCATTAAATCTAAGAGCAATCTGTGTTTTAAATTGTGGATCTCCTTCAAACTCAGGATATTTTAAACACATTTGAATATACAATGGTTTAACTAATACTTCCTGGAATACAGATCTCAATCTCTTTACAAATTTAGAGAATTTAATTTCATCTCTAATCATACCATCTGCTGCAAGGTTAAAATCTCCACCACCGTCTTCATACAGAAAACGTGAATATGGAATTTTAGAAACATGCTTTAATTTATCTGAGAAGTATTTAAGTGCTTCTGTATCTGATAAATCTGGGCCATCTCCTCCTAGTGTTTCAATTTCTGGAGATTCTCCTTCTTTAGAAGGCAACCAATATTCCTTATTGAACTGAAGCATTGGCTTTCCATCAGTCTGTAGAGTAGCGCTATCCCAATCGAATTCTACACTTTCTTTATAAGAATGCATCAATTGCGCCAACGACTGTTTTGCCCTGGTCTTAGATTTTCCACCAACTGGAATAATGAATTTCATTCTAAAGCTTGAGTTGGTAGTTGCCCAAATCACTCGAGTGTGTTCCATAATTCGCAAGAGGTTGAATGCTCTTACTAATCTCTCAATATATGATACCCTAGATGCTGTGGTAATTGAAGAATAAGAAATATAGACAATTTGTGAGTCGTATAATTTTCTTTGTTTATTTGGGTCATCTTTATATTGAACCCATACCTTTTTTCCATCTTCGTGATTATAACCTGGTATCAATGTTACTGGATCTAATTCTTTAAATCCAATAACTGTTTTCTGATCTGGAGAATAAATAATTTCAAAGGCAAGGTACCCATCTATTAGAAATTTTCTAAAATAGTACCACGCAGATTGATCTTGTGTAAATCCAAAGTATTGATAAATCTGTTTAAAGTACTTATTAAGATCTTTTTCAACATCTTCAGAAACATCCATTCCTATTATTTCAGGCTGACAAAAGAAATTCTTTTCATCGTATACTACAGTCTCATCACATAGTATATCTAGAATATCTTCGATTTCATCATTTAATGAAAACTTTCTAAGCTCTTGTCTTTTACCCTCATAATCCTTATCAAAGAATGGAATATTCTTTTTGAGGTTAATGTCTGTCATTGATAGAGCAGCAAACGCTCCATAAATATCTTCATTGTCCCATCCAAGAGGGTTCATTTGCCCGTAACCAATTTGGTCCTCCATTGGACCAATTGCTTGAGATTGTCTAAGCACAAGATCATCGTATCTCATACCAAACGATGAAAGTGATTTTAGACTATCTGATAATCTAAAAGGTCTTTTACCTGTGCTTAACGGGCCATTTCTATCTTTAAATCCTGCCATGGTAGGTTATTATTATATTCTCTTGTTATATATTCTTATTATCTAGCGTGTTTTCTGAAAGCAAATCTAATTTTTGCCGGAGTGCTTCCATTCAAATCTATGAAATCACAAAGTGCTATTTTTGACCAACTTTCATATGCAACTACTGCTTGGTTTCTTTTTAAATTTGGGATATATTGTCTAATTGCAAAATCATATCCGTATCTCTCTAAGAATGATTTTGCACCTTGGTATGAAAATCCTATTTGACCCTGTGCTATTGCATTCTCACTCTTGACTCCAATTGTTTGTGACTTTATCTGACCTGACATTCTATCATATACAAAATCAAGAAGCTCTTCTTTTACTTTTATTGGTAGTAAATTTAAATTTATACCTACATCATTTTTTTCATATGGGTCTAATGCAAGAACTACTGGATTTTCATCCCACCATTCTAATCTTTCTTGTGTTTTTGGGGTTTTATACTCAAATACATAAATTTTTCCAGGTCTAAATCTTTGGCCAGTTGATGTTACTGTTTTATCCATTCTCTTAGATTTACCGAGAGTGTACCAAGCCTCTGCTTTAGCCCTCGCTAAGCGCTTTCCACCAGCATCTTTAGTTAGTTTTTTAATTTGTTTTTTTATTTCTCCCATTATTTAAGTGACTTTTCTGTCAGGATAATAAATCTCCAACCTCGATCTTCTGCCCATTTTTTAGCATATTTATATTTATCGCGATTTATAACATACTGTTCAGCTAAAAATTTATAAGATTTTAGAGCTTTTTTAGAGTTTTTTGTGGGCTGTTTTGGCTTTTTAATTTGATCTGATGGTTTAATTTCAATTAAAAACTCTTCATATGTTTCTCCTTTTTGAACTTTCATATAAAAGTCAGGATAATATTTTCTTTCTTTAGAATCTAACGTAGACCAATATTTTATTTCAACAGGTTCTGAAGACCATGCGATTACATCATCTCTATTATCGCATAAAATCATAAACTTTCTCTCCCATGAAGATCTGTAAATTATAGGAGATTTGCCTAAATACTTTTTAGGATATTTTGGATTATAGTATCCTTGTATGAACCCTGAATTATTTGTAGGTCTTACGTTTTTTATTGACATTAGATGTTAAATAAACCACCTTCTCCATCTGTAGTTCCTCCGGAACGATCAAGGCTTAGTGTTGATTTATATTTTTTAGGGTGAATTTTATTCCATCCTTTAGCATATCCTCGCTTTGCAATTTCTGTAAAATATGCAAACGCGTTTTTATATTCTGGGTTAAAGTTTCTCCAATATTTTAGTAGATCTAAAAGTGCAAATTGTAAACAATCTTGTCTATCTTCCTCATTTACATAAGTAAGTTTTCTAATTGCTCTTTCGGCTAACATTACTAACATTTTTTCAGCAGTTGGTGTTAACTTGTCTTTTTCTTTTGATTCTACTATTGCGTCATAGAGATCTTTATTGTTAAGGTAATTCTTTTTTCTTGCCACGACTAAAATAGTATTTATTAGATTATATGAAAAAAGGGCCAATTGTTTCCAATTAGCCCTTTAATAGATTTATAAACTTCTAGATATACTAAACAGTTTCAGAAGCTTCAATATTTACGTGTCTTTTCATTACCTTTACTGGCTTATCATCAATTACAACAGTAATCATGTCGTCTTTTCCAGCAGTTGTATAATCCAATGCATCTACCTTAACATCAGTGCCTTTAGCGTGGCCGTCATATTCCATTGCTAAGGATGCGTTAGTAAATCCATCGTTTCTGGTTAATTCATCTTCTTTTAGAATAGAAATAACTTGCTCAAAATTAGATATTTCTGTTCTAATTAAGTTATCAGCTTCTTTAATTTCCGGAATATTTTTATTAGCATCTGCTAGAATATTTCTTTGGTCTTTTAAGAATGAAATTAATTCTCTAGTCTCTTCTATTTTAGAATCAATTTTTTCTTGCAATTTTGATTTTGCCTCTAAAATATCATTAAACATAAAAGATACGTCTTCACCTGTTTTTTCTTCTAAATATTCAATGGTTTTAAGAGCTGAAAAGCTGTTAAATTCAGTAATTTTATTTGCAGTATTATTTTTAAATACAATTGCATTTGAGTTATGTCTAATTACTGATGTTGTCGTTGTGCCATCTACGATTTCTACTAGACTTTCAGCAACTGCAAATTTATTAAAGTGTTTTACAACGTTTTCAAAAATATTTAAAATTGTTTTATCCGAATAATTAATTAGACCTGATGCAAACATATTTTCAGCTAGAGAATCTGGAGATACCTTTCTATTATTTACATATACTTGGTTTTCTTTAGCATTGTATGAATATACAATTGTTCTTGCCGATTCTTTTAATGTCGCAATGTTTGACTTAATATCAGAAACTAGTACCATTGCTTCGTTTACAGCAACTTCGTTACCTGCTAATTTATGACTTTTTCTTAGTGTTTCTAATTCACCAAGTTTTTCATTTAAATCTTCGATTTTATTAAAAGCATCTACCGACTTATTAATTTGTTCAATTTGAAATTCTTTAGTAGTCACTCCTTCAACTACTCTTTTAATTGACTTTGAATTTAAGTCATAATAAAAGGACATGCCATTTTCACTAACATTAAAGTTTTTAAGTGCGTATTCTAACTCTTCAAGTATCCCAGTAGTTGGAATTATCTTTACATTGGATTCGTTAATCTCAAAGTATTTACCAGCAGAATAGACAACTTTTGACTCTTCACTAACGTTAAAGCATGCTGTCAATATATTTTTTTTAACTGTTGCCATCTTTTTATTTTGATTTTCTTTATATATCATTTATTTATTCACTAAAAGGTAGCTCTCTTCCTATCACCTTATAGTTATCTCCAAGTATCGGTGATGTTGATTCTTTGGTAGGGTCGTTTGTAAAGCTTCCTATTTCAACCATTCTATTTCCAGCATGTCTTGCCGTTGAAAAATCAAACGATGGAATAAATGAATTAATTTCAAGAGAAAAAGTTACCTTAAAGTCTTCTTTTTCTCCAAATCCAAATTCAACTGGCCTTTCCATTGAATAATCATCAGGAACTGCATATTCTGAGGATATTCTATATACTCCTTCTTCTAAATGTCCGACTTCTACATTATAATAGTTTGCTCGATACATTTTTTTAATGATTGCTTCCGTAACTTTAAATAAATCTAGTTGGCTAGATAGTGTAATAGCAACATCAATTCCGATAGTAATTGGAACCATACTGAATTCTGCTACATAGCTTTGCATTATACCATCTTTATCTAAAACTGCGTATTGTCCAAGATTTCTTTTATTTACCAACCTAGAAGGATCTACGTTAAGTGATGTTATATTTACAACACCTCTTGGAACTTGGTCATAATTACCATCTGCCTTTTCTCCATCAGGTACGCAATTTACACCAAGTGCTGTAGAAAAAAGAAAGTTATCTCTTAAGAAATTTTCATCTCCAGTTACTGAATAGTAAAACGGAACGTCAACCTCAACTCTCTGATCATTAGAAACTTGTCGATAAAAACTTAGCTTATTATTTAAATCAGCTAAAAGGCCAACGACTAAATGTCTAACAACACTGTCATCTTTGTTAAATTTAAGGTTGTATGATGCCATTTATTATAGGTATCTTTTTGCCATTCTTTCCCAGTTTGCAAGACCTGCTCTTTTAAATCCAGCCGCTTTAATGAATGTTCTCATTGAAACATCATTTGCCTTTTTCATAAATTCATAGATCTCTTCCTTTTCATTTAAAGGCATATCAGTTGGCTCTAAATACGGTAGAAGTTTTTTCATTCTTTCCATAAGAGTTGCATCATCTGGACTAATGTCAAGTAGAATAGATCTTGATTGAATTGCTCCATCAGGATCGGCTTTATCTTTTTCTAAGTTAGAAATAAATATGACTCTTCCGGCAAATTCAAATTGGTTTGGGACTAATCCGGCTTCAAGTGCATTGAATTCTCCTTCAGGATCGTTTTCAAAATCTTTAGGGTCAAATACAGTTGATGACTTTTTTAGCCAGCTAATTTTTCTAACTGGTTTTGTATCAAGGGCAGCTTTTAACATATTTCTACCATTTTCATCTCTAAATACAGCATCACAATCATCAAACACAAGAACTTTTGTTCTATATTGATAGAATTTTTTAAACATTATAATAGGAGAAGCAGCTCCTGAAACTAAAATGTAATCTTCATCTTCAATAAGACCTTCATCTTTTAATGCTCTTTCTACATTATATGTTTTACCAGTACCTGCTCTTCCAGATATAAATAATGATTGCATGTTAGGTGCTCCTGCTCCAATAACTCTAGTAATATCATAAATATCCTGCATCGTTTCTTCAAGATACTTAACTTTATCATCAAGAGTTTTTTCATTAGCTTCTTCCATTGGAGATTTTACCTCTGGAACCGTAACTCCTTTTTTAATCTTTAAAATAGATCTATATGGAATATCTAATTCTTCTGAAATATCACCGGCTGACATTCCGCTGTCAAGCATTTTTGTAATTTCAGCTATTTCCTTTTTATTAAAGATATATGCTGGTTTTCTACCTTCTTCTATACCGTCGTATGATTCTGCTACAGCTTTAGCATATTCAGCATCGGTTAATCTAACAAATTCTCCTAGAAGTTTAACAATTGGGAATTTATCTGAAGTTATAATAAAGTCGGCAGTCTCACTATAGTGTTTTGAAAAATAAGAAAGAGAACTTACTATCCCAGGGATTCCAGAGTTTCCAGCAATTCTAACTGCAGAATCTGAGTTATTAGAATAAAGCATAACGCTAGATTCTTCTCTTCCTTCAACGCTGTGTGTTAGTACATAAGGTAGTTTCTTATAATCAGCTCCTGTTTTCTTATTTAAGAACCTTAAAATTACATCGGCCGCCTTATTTAGCTTAGGATCAAATAATTCGGTAGATTTTACAATCTTTGATTCATTCAAAAATCCATCTAGATTTAATAGTTTCTTCATTAGATATTATTTTTTTCTATTTTATATATCTTATTCTATTCTTTCTATTTCGAACTTAGAAAATCCATTTTCTCTAAATATCTGTATTTTCTTATCGAAGATTTCATGTGGTAATACAGTATGGTTAATTACAAACGTATTGATTTTATTTTCTTTGATTACTTGATTTAATATTTTAAGAATGTTGTACACTCCATCATTATCAACCGAGCTTAGTAGCTCATCTAAAAATAATAAGTTTAGTTGTGGAAATCTTAGTTTTAAAATCTTAATTATTGCAATAATAACTATAAAGTCTGCTTTTTTGCGTTCACCCGTAGAAAGAGTCATTGGGTTAATTTCTTCTCCTAAATGGTTAATTATACAGTTAAACTTCTCATCAAACTTAATATGAAAGGGCAGGTGCATTGTTTGGGTCATCGCCGCAATATTAGTATTTAATCCCGGGAGTATTGTTTTTACTGCTAAGTTTTTAACACCATCTTCTCCTAGAATATTTTCTACCATTTCCATGAATTGATAATCATTAGATAGCTTACCAGATTCTAAAGACTTTTTATTTTCTTTTTCTTCAAAATCTTTAATTAGATTTTTTAAGTGTTCAAATTGAGTATCGTCTGAAGTGTCTTTTATTTTTATAAACTCTTCTTTAAGCTTTTGCATACTATATTTTATGTCCGATGATCTTGATTCAATATCTTTCTTTCTTTCTGTTAGGTTATCAATTCTACTCTTAGAATCATCTATTTTGCCCTTTTGTTCTTTTATTTGATCTGCATTGCTTTTAAGCATATCGTTAAATTCGTCTAATTTTTGATGGTGCCATTCGCTATCGAGCTTAGTTTCACATGTTGGACAATTTCCACCTTCATATAAATCTATTTTTTTCTTTAGATATTCTATCTCATGCTTTAGTTTCGATGCTTCTGTTCTTGCATCTTCATATTCATCTTTAACGCTACCTATTAAAGATGTAATATCATCTTTTTCTATTTTTAGACCTTTTGCTTTTTCGTTTAGTTCTGTTAACTCTTCTTTTAGCTCTGTAATTCTTTCTTTATTTTTTTGAGAAGATTCTTCTAGAAGAGTATTTAGCTGGTGTCTTACTGATTGAATTGATTCCATTATTTGATTTAACTCAGAATCATATGCTGTAATTTCTGTTTTAATAGATCTTCTTTCTTCTTTAATTCTTTGTTGCATATCATTTAGAACAGAGAATCCAAACATTTTATCAATAATTTGTTTTTTATCACTATTACTCATTGTTAGAAATGATTTAAAATCATTAATTGATAAAATTATAATGTTTTTAAATACATGGTAAGGTATACCAAACACTTCTTCTTCAAGATATTCTTGTACGCTCTTTTTTCCAGCCTTATCAAACTCTACTCCATTTAGCTTAACGACAAACATCCCAGGGTTGAGCCCTCTTTCAATATCAACTTCAATAGTTCCGCATTTTAATTTGATCTGTACCCACAGCTCTCCATTAATTCTATTTGGAAGGTCTCCTAATTTAACACCTTCAACCTTACCATATAATGCAAATATTATTGCATTCGCAATAGTTGTTTTACCATCTCCATTTTTTCCAAGGGTAAGAAACAACTCAGAAAACTCATTCTCAAATTCTATTTTTTGAATTTTGTTTCCATAGCTTGCAAAATTTTTAAATGCTATTGAATCTATTCTCATCTATCAATGTCGTGATTGTATGCACATAAGTCATGCAATTGTTTTAGTTTATTTTTTAGCTTTTGTTTCGTCTCTTCATCATATGTTAAATTATCAACATACGCGCTACATAAGTTTAGGATGTTGTAATTTTTATAAATTTCATCATCTAAGTCATGAAAGTCTTTATCGATAATATCTGTTTCTTGGTAGATATTAGGTTCTAGTCTCCTACTTATATTTTGAATTTTATTAATTAATTCACTCAGAGAACTTGTAGTTGCTATTTTGCTAGGAACATATAAGTCTACAAAATTATTCTTAATTTCTTTTTTAAATTCACCCAGTGTCATTTCGAACAACTTGGTGATATTATACTTTAAGAACTTTGGTGATATGTCATTTGGAAAAAAGGTTTCTTCCATGTTTTCTAAATCAACTAGGTCGAATCCCTTTTGGTTTCCACTATCAGACCTTGTTAATTCATATGGAGTACCTACTAAAAGTAGTTTTCCTTTCTCTTGTCTATAATGAATATGCCCACTATATACTCTAGTATATTTTGTGTATGCATTTGGTTTAGTTCCATGTTCATTTTTTACTTTAGAATTTAGATAAATTCCACTTACTTCAGAATGACAAAATACAATATCTGCTTGGGGAAATTCAGCAAGCGTTTCAGCCTCATGGTCAGAATCTCTTCTCCAAGGCATCATTAATATGTTTTTGTCATGCCACTTCATTAATTTAGGCTCTTTATAAATCTGAACATTTGGAATCCATTTAAGACTATCAATTGAAGTAATTTCATTAGTCTTTTTAGCCCAAATGTCATGATTTCCACAAATTATATGTACTGGAAGAATTTCACCAAGCCTTTCAAATAAATTAACTGCATAATTAAGAACCTTAATGTTAATAGATTGTCTATTATCAAAGGTGTCGCCAACCTGTACCAGAACGTCTCCGGGTTGAACATGCTTTTTAAGAGTTGGTATAAACAACTCTTCGAAAAAATCTTTTTGGATATTTAGCCATTCTTGTGAATTTGCCCTAACTCCAAAATGAAGATCTCCTAGGACCCAAACTCTATTGGCCCCTTTTTTGAGGTTATTAGAGTCAATCATATTAAAATAATTTATTTATGTTCTTTCTTCCAAGGATCCCTGTTTTCAAATCTAATTCTTGTATTAAATCTTCTTTGTAAACATTAGAAAGAGAATTGTAAAACTTTGTTGGGTTAATGTCAAAGTAAATGCATAGTTCACTAAACAAATCTATTCTAGAGTATCTCTTAACCATTTCGTCTACTATGTATCCGTAAACATCATTGATTTCTAGCTTTTTTAGTTTTGCATTTCTGCCGTGTTCATCAATTTCATTAAAAACTTTAAATCTAGAAACCATAATTAATTCATGAATTTCATTTGCTATAAGCTCGTAATGAATTTTATCTTCTTCTGGTCTATTATCCTTCCACGAAGGATCCAGATCAAAGGAAAAGTTAGAAAGAATCTCAAAATCTGGAGATTCAAAGTTGTTATCAAATATTTTATCTCTTTCCATTATATTCCGTGTAAATTGCTATTTGTGATGTCTTCAGTTTCAATTAATCTCATGTAGCCCCAATTAATACCTAGCCTACACTTCGTTCCTTTTCCTTCGCCATCTCGCATTTTTAAAATTTTAAGCCAATATTCATCACTTGCTCTCATTAAATCATCTTGTATAATTCCCATCATTACATCTGCTGTATGAGAAAGTCCTGCAGATTCAGCGATATCACTCATTGTTATATCGCTAGAATTATATCCGCTTCTAGTGATTTGTGTAGCTGTTACAATTAACCAATCATGCCTCTGTCCCATTGCTCTTAAATCTTCAGCGATCTGCTTAATTTTTAAATACGTATTTTCAGAATTTGGGTTTCTATAATTAGATAAAATATTAATGTAGTCAATAATGACTGCTCCAATTTTAATTTGTTGCTCTTCTTCAAGTTGCGTTAGATATGCATCAATGTCAAGTACTGTTGCTTGTGATGTTGGCATTTGCTTAATGAAAAGCTGGCCAGGAGGATTAAATCCATCGCCAACTGTTTCTAGTCTTCTTTTTATGTATTCGTTATTTTTAGCCTTTTCTGCATATTCATTAATATCTATGGATAGCAGATTTGATCCAATTCTTTTAACGAACTTGTGTGCAGCCATTTCTGCAGTAATTACGACAGTATTTACTCCCATTTTTACAAAATTGGCAGCATCATTCGCCAAGTAAATTGACTTACCAATATTCTGTTCTCCTGCGTAAACTACTAAGTTTCCTCCTTTATCATAGCCGCCACCTAATACTCTATCAATAAAATTATATCCTGAGCTTATTTTTTCAGATTCTTTCTGGTTATGATCGTCCGGGTCAAAGAAATTAAGACCCAAATCAGAATTGAAAGTGATATTATTTCTCTCATTAATTAATCCTTTTACTTTTTGGATAATGCTATCTGCATTATCTGGAGTTACTTGCGTTGTTTTAATATACTCTATAGTATCAATTAGAGAAGTATCGAACGTTCTCCATTTAATCCAAGATTCTGCGGTGGAAGTTAACCACTCTTCATCGTATTGTGCTAAGTCAACATCAAAAATAACGTCAAGAATTCCATCTGTAATCTTTTCTTTAGCTTTTTTATAGTTTTGTATTAAAAGCTTAAGTTGATCTTTTCCAGGAGTTTCTTTAAACTTAATATAAAATTTATTCGCAAGATAACTTAACACATCTATTTCTTCAGACGTGTAGTATCCGTTTTTTATACTTTGTAGATATTTAGGCTTTTCAAGAGAAAGTCTAAAAAATATTTTTTCAAAATCTTGACCGAATTGCATATGATTATTATTTAAGCTTATAGAAGAAATTAGTCTTCAGTTTCCTCTATTAACTCATCAAAATCAAATTCAACCTCAGTGTTATAGTTAAATAGTGGATGAATCTTACTCTCGATCTTTTCTAGAACCTCTTGCGTAAATACTTTTTCAGTAAAGAATTCATTATTTGGTACCGTTTCATCAAGGTGCTTACAAATCCAATTGCGAGCCGTCTTTTTAGGTATCTTTTCTCCTTTTTCAATTACACCCTTTGCAATACCAATCTCTTCCCAATCGATATATTGTTCTAATCCAACAAAACGATTCATCCCTTCACTGAAATGCAAGTGAAATTTGATTGGATGTGGTTTAGCAAATCTATTTTTATTTGGCTTTGCGGTAACTATAATACCAGCCTTTTCTCCACTAGAATCTTTAAGCTGTGCTTTTCCTAAGAATAGCACAATAGAAGCTGCATATTCTGGTCCTGTTCCACCACCTGCAACCTGACGAGAGATAAAGTCTTGTGTCTGGTATGTGTGGTTTGTGAATAGGAATGGGATCTTAAGGTCTGCCATTGGTGTCATAATGATGCGGAAGATTGACTTTAAAATCTTCGAACGCGTCATATCTGATTTCTCTGAACCACTAACCGCATCATCTATTTCTTTTTGAGTTGCGAGGTTACCTGCAGAATCAAGAATAATCATCATCTTGGGTAGTTCAGCACCAGCACGCTTAGCCTCTTGCATTCTCTTCGTAATTGTAGTTACTGAAGACCTAAACTCTTGTACTGTATTGATCGGTTGGTAGTTTACTTTGTCTGTATCAATACCGAACTTTTTCATAAGAGTTTTATCAACTGCTGCTTCTGAATCATAGAAGATGATGCTGTAACCCATATCAATTGCTCTACGAATAGAGTTTAGAATCAAGTAGGTTTTACCAGTACCAGAAGGTCCTGCAATCGAACATGACCTGTTGTTTGGCCATCCACCAAACAAACTACCTGAAACACATGCATTGAGATGATAATTGCCAGTGTCAATCCACTCGGTCACATCACTAAAGCTTGAATTTGACATTACCGATCCAAGTGGATTTAGGGTTGCCAATTCTGCGTTAATGTCTTCGAAACTAAATTTATTATTTTTCTTTGCCATAACTTTCAAATATTTTTTTGTCTTTTTGTCGAACTATGTTTAATTGTTCTATTAATTTGGATGCTTCAGCGCTTAATGTTTTTATTTGATCTTCAAGCACTGAAATTCTATTGTAAATTGTTTGGTATTCTTTAACAATTTCTTTTTGGTCATCCGTTAGATTTTGTAAATCAATCATTATTCTGGAAATTGAATTTTTAATTGATTTGGATCTGACTGTGAATCTAAAGATTCTTTAATTTCCCAGTAAAATTGTCTTACTTTTCTACCTAGATCTAGATTATTTGGATATTGCTCCACTAGGTCCATGATTTGTTTAGTTGTATTTTCCATGATTAAAATAGCGCAGACGCATAAATTAGATTAGTGTCTAGTGTTTGTAGACCAATTGCTTTTAAGACTCGATTAAGAGGATCGATCATTGACTTTTCAAATTGAGTGTCGTAATCAACAGTTGGTGCAAATTCATATGGATGTTCACCTGGCATATACGCAAAAGTATCACTTAATGAATCTTTTACATGGTATATTTTTAGCTTTTCTCCATTACCAATTAACTTATACTTATTTTTATATTTAGTATTATTATTTAGTAGATAGTTATAGTATCCGGCTGCCTTTACATTAGGTGGACACTTTAGCCCGAACTGAAGTTCTATTTGGTCATCTACGATATATTTTTCAATATTATTTGTCCTTTTATTAAAAGAAATATCGTCAAGATCTGCAAGCTTAAACTCTTTTTTAGATTGCTTCATGAACGTAACAAGCTCTTGTAAATCTTCGGCAGTTGGCTGTTGATGCTTTTTAAATAAAATTTTAAGAGCATCTACTAGTTTTTCACGTGCAAATTTAGGTGTAGAAGATTGAATTGTATCGAAGCCAATGGTTTTTACTTTTTTCAAAGATGGATGTCGATCTGTTATTTCTAATTTATCGTCCCATGCAATATTTTGAATGTATTTTTTCTTACTCATCCAAATACCGTTGTATGCTATTGTTTCTAATTCAAAAACCAAGAAATTATCAGTATTTCTTTTTTCAGCGTACTTTTCCATAGCTTTAACAATATAGCTTTTAAGTCTATAATTATAAAGCTCTATGATAAACGTGTCTATTGATTTTTCTTCACCTAGCCATTCTACCGCATTATACATTTCTTCAAATTGAACATAGCAAGAGTCAGTATCAATGTATATTACTGAAGGTTTTTCTAGCCTATGCTTAACTCTAATATTAAACTTTTCATGGACTGCTGAATCTATATGAAAGAATTCTTGAAAATACTTGTTTATAATACTTTCTGAGTATAGGATAGCATCTTGTCCTTGTAAAGTAATTGATTCTGCAATGTCAATATTGAAAAAGTGAAACCACTTATTACCAAATGCACCATAGATAGAGTTCAAAGTTACTTTAACTGCCTGCTCATAAGCTGTATATTTAGCAGAGAGCTCCTCATAGTATTGTATAAGGAGCCCTGCTTCATCTTTGCTTAACTGATCGGTTGGTTTATTCTTTAACTCTTCTATATTCATATTAAGCCGTTTGGCAAGTTGATACGGTCAAGAGAGTTTCACTATCTTTTGATGCAAAAACTACTTTAGATTGTGAAATGTATACAGTCTGTTCTTCTTTATCAAGAAGATTTAGATATTTTTTATAAACTGTAACTTCGCCATCACCATTACTTTCAGGATTAATTACTACATTAAATGATTTACCCTTTACATTAACTCCAGTCCCATTAGCCTTAATTGCAAAGGTTTCATCTTTATCTAATGTAAATAGATTTTTAACTTTTCCAATTGAGTATGTGTCTAATTCAAAATTGAATTCGCTACCTTCTCTTGAGAAAATGCCTTCAATTTGGTCAAGAGATAGATCTTTAAATCCAAGAGAAGGTTCAGAACATGATAGCGTAATTTCTAGCTCATCATTAAAAAGTTTAATAGTAGATGCTACTAGGTCTTCATCATTTTCAATGAATTCAATTTCACCTTTAATCGCGTCACTATCAAAATGTTTAATAGCATCAATAACTTTTGCTCCGTCAAAAAATGCTAGCTTCATTTCTTTATCAGTTTCTGGAGTTGATGCTAATTTAAAGATAGCATCAGTGTTGACTGCGTGATACTTTACCGCATCTCTTTGTGGAAGATACACTGCTGATGTGATTCGATTGGCATCCATTTTCATATAAATGAATGAATCAATGAGTCTTACTCGATTAATAAAGTTCGTTAACGCATGTTGGTCAACTCGATCAATTACTAGTTTCATATTTTTTTATTTGTTTAAAGAATTTAAAGATTATATGTGTATAGTTCAAACTGTTTCATAAAAGTGAGGCCAGGAAGTAGCGAACTCCTGGCCTCTTCCGTGAACTACCACGGCCCTAAGACGAGGTCTTCAAACCTCACCATTTTTACTATTACATTAACCGTCACAGCTTAAGCAGTCGGGATCAGTTGCTCTAGTTGCAATATCTCCTCGCAGAACGCTTTCCGTTCTCATGTAATAGAGTGTTTTTATACCTTGATCGTATGCTTCAAGGTGAACCTGATTAATAAATTTAGGATCTGCTGTATTTGGAAATGCTAAGTTTAATGAAACTGACTGGTCAACATATTGCTGTCTAACTCCAGCCTGTCGTACTAGTTCCATTTGATTAATTTCCTTAAATGTTCTAAACACATCTTTTATTGGAATAAAATTAGATCTTGCAGCCTCTGGTGCCTTTTCAAGATCTTTTTTGTGAATTGGTTTTCCCCATCCTTCTTTATTAGTGTTTAATTCACCATGATGTACATAATAGTCATCCATCCAATCAATCCCTTGAACACTTCCTCCATCTTCTAGTATCTTATCCCAAGTATCCTTCGTGTTTTTACCGATTGATTCTAGTGCTAATTCTAATGTACTATTTTTGCGAATAAATGTTCCTTTTGCTGTTTGTTCTGTGAATACATTTGCTGCCCATGGTTCAATACCTGGAGAAACGTTTCCGCTCAATTTGCTATTAGAAACAGTAGGTGCTACTGCTCTAAGGTGTGTATTGCGCATTCCTGTACCAACGCACCACAAAGGCTCTCCATATTCTTTTGCCATATCTCGGCTAGCCTTTTCACTTTCAGTCTTTAATTCACTAAAAATTTTGCGAGTTTCAAATTGAGCAGATAATCCCTCAAATGGAATATTTCTATCTTGTAAATAAGTGTGCCATCCTAGAACTCCAAGTCCTAATGCTCTTCCTTTTTCTGCTGAACGAATAGAGTTCTCAAACCCTCGCATGTATTTTGCCTTTTGAATAAACTCTTCGAGAACACCATCCAAGAACCAAGTTGCTGTGTAAATAAGATCAGTATCTTTCCACTCATCATATTTTGCTAGGTTTAATGAGCTTAAACAACACACAAACGAATGATTCTCATCAGTGTGTAATGCAATTTCAGAACAAATATTGGTCATGTAAACCTTTAATCCATTGTTCTTATATGCATCTGGATTTGCGTTATTTACATTACCTTTAAACATAATATATGGTTCTCCAGTAGCTCTACGTTTTCTTAGTAGAGCTGCCCATCTTTTACGAGCCTCTTTATCTCCTTCTTTAATCTTTTGCATAAATGCATCTGGAACAATAACGCATTGGTGTAGATTTAAAGATTGCCTATTTACATCTCCTTTTGGCTCTCTAATCTCCAACCATTCCCAGAAATCTTTATGTTCAATGTCAATATTTACCGAAGCAGCGCCTCTACGAACTGAACCTTGGTTAGTAGCTAGAATTGTTGAATCGTAAATCTTGCAGAATGGAACTACACCATCACTTGTACCGTTACCTCGAATAGTAGCACCTGCAGGTCTGATTTGATTGATTCCAATTCCAACACCACCTCCATGTTTTGCTAAAAGCATCATTTCTAGGTTTTTTGCACCAATGTCGTGAATTGAATCAGCAACGTCTAGTCCAAAACAAGAAATTGGTAGACCTCTTTCAGTTCCAGTGTTAGATAGAACCGGCGATGCTAAGTTTAACCAACCTTTCCAGATATAATCAAAAAACTTACTAGCCATTTCTGGTTTTTGTAATCTCTTTGCTACAGTGGTTGCAACTCTCCAATATGCATCTTTTGGGGTTTCTCCTTCTAGAAGGTATCCATTACTAATAGTTTTTACATATATTTCTGTATTTGCCCATGTTGGAAAATCTACACCAAGTTCCCATCCAAGGGTTTCACCATAATTGATCCCACATGCGTCTTTATCCATTTTATCTTCTTTGTTTTTAAAAAAATTAATCATATACTTATTTAAAAGATGTCATCTTCATCCCAGTTTTCATCCTCGCCTGCTTTTGAATAGTCAGTAGGTCTAATTGCAAAAAAGTCAGTGTGTGTTGTTCCTCCTGTTAAATGATAGAACCAATCTAATTCAGATGCCTTTGATTCATCAAATTCCATAAATGGACCTTCAACATATCCTAATTCTGCAATTTTTTCATTTGCTCTTTTTACAATAAAATGCTTTAGATCTTCTGCTTTTAGGTTTTCAAGATCTCCCATTTCAAACATTTTATCAATAAACTTATGCTCCATTTCTACCATTAACTCTGCTGCTCTAATAACATCGTCTTTTACTTCTTGTTTTAGTTCAGGATATTCTTCGCACATATGACGGAATAATTGACATCCCATTCTACTGTGAAGTGATTCGTCACGAACAGACCATTTCATTTGCTGACCAATCCCCTTAAGAAGGTTACGCATCTGGAATGAATATAAAACTGCAAATGATGAATATAGTGAAACTCCTTCGGCAAAAGCAGAGAAGATTGCCAGTGATCTGGCTACCTGCTTTCTAGCTTCTGAACTTGATGCTAAATCTTCATGAGACCAATCAGCTTCAACTGAAGTTAAGTGTTCAAATTTATCAGCAGTTGCTGGTTCGTGTAGAAATGCTGTAAAGTCTTCTAGTCCTAGTGTTTCATTTAAGTATGAATATGCTGTTGCGTGAATAGTTTCTTGTGAACCAAACATCATTGCCATTTGCTTAATTTCATGCTTTGGAAACCAGTTGGTAACCATACCAGTCCAGTAATCTGAAACTGCACATTCTGTTTGAGCAAATCCTAATAGTATATTTCCTACTAGATTTTTTTCATGTGATTCCATTTTTTCATTCCAATCTTTTACATCGCCTTGCATTGAAATTTCAGTGTGAAGCCAAAATGCTTGGGCTTGTTTTAACCAACCTTCAGTGTAGTAGATTGGATATTCAAATGGTTTAAATTCTATTCTTTCTTTAAATATTGACATATTCTTATATTACCTTATTTTTTAGACTAAAAAAGGTCTAAATACAAAATATTTTTAGACCCTATGCTTGTTGATTTCTATGTTTTTTATATATTCAGAAACCTTCAAGCGAAGTGCACAGTATTACCTAAATTTTTTTTTAAGTTCATGTGCTTTTTCATAAAATTCATATGACGTTGCTTTGTATTCTTTACGTTGAGAATAAAGATCGCTAAGAATCTTTTTTAGAATTGAGTCTTCCTTTTTATATACTACTCCATTTTCACAAACAATCTCCTCAGTATTTTTGCGACGTTCTTTGATTTCATTTGTTGGAATAATATCAACATATGCATCTGGTGAAATATTAAATTGTCTCATTACCGAAGGATATAGAGACGCAAAGTCAAATGCACTTACACCGGAATAGTAACCAACAATAGGCTGCTTTACAAAAGCACCTGCATATTTACCATCTTTTTTATTATCTTCTTGACTATAATCTACTCCAATTTTTCGATTTAGTTCTGCCATTTTTCGAGCCATTAGAGCTTCGGTTACAGCAACTGGTGAAGCTGCTTTATACAAAGGCATTTTTGTGATTGTTGCAAGGGTCATAATAACTTCCATTGATTTTAACTTTTGATCGATATAATAAACCAAAATTGAATCGACTACGTTATAATAAACATATTTTTGAAAATCATTCTGATAAAGATCTTGCAATCCTCCAGTATATTTAATTTTTGCAACATCGAGAACTTGGCCAGAAACAAAATCAAGTTTATTTGATTCTTTGACTTTAACAGATCTGTCATATTTATCGTAAAGTTGCATATAATCAAGAATACCCATATGTAAAGGCCTACTATCATTTTTATCAAGAGCACCGGTGACCGCTATTTCAGTTAGGTCAAGTTGTAACCTTTTACATCGATTTACAATATATTGCCAGTCATAGTTAATAAAGTTCCAGCCCGTCATCATAGGAAACTTAGGCAAAAACTTATGCAAGAATGTATATAGCATATTATATTCATCCTTGAATTTATAATAAGAGAACTCCCAGTCTTGATCGTACTTCTCGAAGTGTTTATTAGTGTTCTCTTCAATCTTTTTAATTTGCTCGCTAGATAAATCATCTAAGCCAAGAACTATTGCCTTGCGATCAGGTGTGATTATTGAAAAGGTAAGAATTCTACTCTTTGCCTCTTCTGCTTTTGGAAAGCCATCAACAATCTCAGTCTCAATATCAACAAAATATGTTTTTGGCATATTAAATGCAAATATTTCTTCTTGATCGCTTTCAGGAAGAGAATCCATAAAATAGACAAGCGAGAACTTATTAAAAGATCTCGCCCTTTGTCTTTTAATTGGGCGACCGTCCCAATTTACAAAATTCTGGTCGCGCCATTTATCTGTTTCTTCTGTTACTACCCAATTTTCAAATTGACTTACCGGGTATCTTTTAAATGCTACTTTTCCTTCTTTATTATAATACGATACAATTATTTCTTGGTCCTTTTGCTCGATGTCTAATAGCATTTGATTTTTTTTCTAAGTTAATGTTTAAGTTATATTAATAGATGTAAGACTGTTTCTAAACCGATTGTAAAATATTTATCCCCATCTTCCTAATTCATTAAATACTCTAAATTTAGAAACATATCTTCCCTGTTTTGTTCCTAACATTAAGTTGACCCATCTTCCAGCGATTTTTTTAGTCCAACTGTATCTAAAGTGCTTGTGTCCTCTGATATAAAATGTTGCAAATTGCAGACCTGTAACTGTTTTATCTCTCCATATCATGCCACCTTCTTCACCTATGACATTATGTACTCTAATCTCAATAATGTCTCCATTTGTTTTTTTTGCCAAAGCTAACTTTAGCTGCCATGCTGGATTTCGCATAGCTACCCATTCAAATGACTGGGAAAAACGCTCCCACTTCGTCATTCTATTGTATTCATATAGAATGTCTGCAACTTCAGGTCTTAATTCATAAAAACCATACCAGTTTTCAAGGTGGCTTGGCTCATCTTGATTTGTTAAATACCAGAGACCTAACACCTTAAATAGCCTTGGATTGTTATCAATTTGGCGTCTTAATAAGTATACCAAAGGAAAGAGAAGAATACCTAAAAGTGCTCCAATTGCTTCTAAAAACTTTACAATAAAAAATCTAAGATACATCATTTTTACTAAGATATAAAATTATTATATGTGCTGCTTTATAATTAGTTGCTAATGGGACATTATGTACGTCACAAAGTCTCATCAACATTGAAATGTCAACATCATGTGGGTGTTTGTCGAGAGGATCTCTAAAAAACACAACTGCATCCATTTCACCACGAGCAACCATTGCTCCTATTTCTGCATCACCACCAAGAGGACCACTATTTACCCGCTCTACTTTTTCCACGCCAGCATGCAAGATGCTTGCTCCCGTAGTTCCAGTTGCTACAAGTTTTACGTCTTCCCGGTTGAAGAAGTCTAGTCTCTTCATTACAAAAGCAACCATATCTGCCTTTTTTCCATCATGGGCTACTAGTGCTATTTTCATTCATTTACTATTTTACGTAGTTCATATTCACTATTTCTAGTTTTAAACCTAATTAAGTCATCAGTGGCCTCAATTAATTCAGTAATTGTAGTAGTTTGCCATGTGAAAAATTGGTTAAATGGAGACATGATCAGAGACCTCTCTATTTCAGGAGTATTATGTTTATCTTTAAAGGTACCGTCCTCATTCCATTCAATCCAAAGGATTTTACTTGAACGCTTAGTTAATCCATCATGCGAGCGAACAAGTTCCCAATTCATCTCTTCGTGTTCTAGCAATATTTTTGGTTGTACTCCTGTTATCATATCAATGTTCTATAGCTATAGAATTCTATAGTTATAGAAGAAGGTTCACACTTGTTTCCTAAGCTAATATAAACAAAAAAGCCGAGACTAAAAAATCTCGGCTTAAATATTTTAAAACTATTTTAAATTAGTACTCAAATGGAGGAGTGCTATAATCAGATTGTTCTATTCCATACCACGTGTTTCCAATTTGAAAATACCACCATCCATATTCAGAATCATCTACTACTTTAAACTTTTTCGGTAATTTTACAGACTTTTTAGATGCTCTAGCAATATATTTTAGAACTGGAACTCCATCGTCCCATGTTTTAGTAGTCGACCTTGCATTTACTGTACTTTCATCAGAAAGTGCGTCATATACTTCAGCGTTTTTAATCTCGCTAGCAAGTGCATCAATTGCTGATTCATTTACAAATGCTTCAAATAGTTTTATATGTTTCATGATTATTTAGGGGCCTTAACGGACTTTAATTTAACAACTCTATCTCCTGATTTATTATAATGAGATGATACTTCATACCATTTTCCATTGTCAGCTTGTGCAACTTCTGGTTGAGTATCTCTATCATATTGACGCTTTAGAGTGTCATAGTTTATATCTGAGAAATATTGTCTAAACTCAGAAGGATAAAGAGTAGTTGGTATTCTACCACTAGACTCATTTACAAATGCTTCAAATAGTTTTATATGTTTCATTTATATAGTTTTTATTTAAAGTCTGCCTTTACTCGATACTTTCTATCGGTAATCACCTTATTCATTTCATTTGAAAGATATGCTAAGATTTCCATCTGTGCATTTTTTGCAGCTTCATCAACCGAATCTTCGGCCATATTTTTTGAAAAATCTTCCCAATTATTTGCAGTTTCTTTATACCAATCTTTAAACTCTTCAATTAGCCTTTCTGTAAATGTATCAAATCCAGCAAGCTCTACATACTCTTCTGAAATAAATGATTCAAAAGTCTGAATATTTTTCATTTTTTTCTTTTTTCTTTTTTTCTTAAATTCTTCTTTAGCATCTCCTTGACCTGCTGGAACATCTCCGGTACCTGTGTACTCAGTAGAAGTTGGAAGTTTTACAGCTCCCATACCACCAACACTTGCTAGTGTTATGTTCATTTCTTCTACATTATCTTCCATTGATTGCTAAATTTATTTTTAAATCGTATTTTTTACAATTTATTCCCACTCGTCTTTAGTGTCCTCTGGATACTCGATTATATCTAGGAATTTATCATAACTATGATCGTTTCCAGTATATCTTTCATCATCGCTGTAAATACCTTCTTCGTCCCAAACCATTGTTACCTTTCCATCCCAATCCGGATTTGGTGCATCTACACCGTCAACCATAATACCATCACCCCATTCTGAAGCATCGTATCCCATTTTTTTAAGTCTCTTAACTTCTTTCTTAACGTTGATTTTTTCTTCGTTAATGAATTGTTCAAATAATTTTACGTGTTTCATATTTCAAAATTTTCTATTTCAGGAATTATTGTTTTACCCAATTCAATAAACACAGGAGCTACGGCTTTTGTAATATAACCATATACCCATGCAAAGTCTTCTTCGCTCATAACTACCATTGGATCCTTATGATCACCTTCTGAAGGCCACGTGTATTCTCCTTGACCATAGTCATGTTTAATCCACTCATCACCTTTAAGAGAAACTCCTAATTTTTTAGCTTGATGACGAGCTAATACTTTTTTAGCTAGGTGAAAACACTCATGCGGTAAAACATCCATCATTGCAGCGAATAAGCTACCGCTTGCTTCAGCCTCGCCTTTTAAACGATCCATAGTTATCCACAAAAACATATCAGCGCCGCCGTTCATTACGTTAGACATACCATAAAGAAATGCATCAGTAGGTTTAGTATCATATGCCTCAGCCTCGGCCTTTTTTAAGCCTGTCCACTTTTCAATATCTTCCGCGATTGAGAACATACCGACTGCATCTGGGCCCAAGGCTAATAGAACCTCATCGTCTATTTTAATCTCATCGCTAATATCAAATTGCAACTTAACTACTTTAGTAACTACACCTGCATCAAGTGCTTCTGTTAGTTTAGTGGTATTCTCACTAATAAATTGTTCGAATAATTCTACGTGTTTCATAATATAATGTTTTGATTACAATGAGTGCCATGGTTTAATCCAATACTCAAAAAAAACTTTTTTAAGTTTACCAGACATAGTCCATATTTTGAATCTTTTTAATTCTATCTTTAATAGACTTTGCATAGTTCTTAACTTCTCTTTCGTAATAACTACCTTCATATCCAGCATTCTTTTCTTGTTCTGCGTTATTTGTATAGTCTACGTATCTTCTAAAGTCATCTAATAGATTTGACATTGCGTTCGAAGCATCTCTTAAAGAAACACTTCTTCCTTTAGGATCTGTTCCAATAATCGGTTCACCGTATTTAGATGTTTCTTTATTAGCAATTCCATTTTTAATTTGCTCAGCAACAACATCAATGGCCTTTAAAACTTCAGCGTCTATTGGCATTTGTGCTGCTCGATTTGCAAGAATTGTGTGGTATCTGTCCTTATTTTCTTTTCTAAAATCTTTATCAGACTTGAAGGCAATTGCTCCTTTTTTAGATTGCTCTCTTTCAGTTCTTTTTGCAGATGATGAGTATCTTGCATCTAGTACGTCAAGATCTAATACATACGCTCTGTCGGCTAATTCTGCAACTTTTGTTAGACTTGATATTCCTGAACCCCATTCATCCTGTGTACTTGATTTTGAGAATCCTATACTATCATCTCTTTTTGAAGTTGTTACTGTTGATTCACCTCGCATCCATCCCGTAGATAACCATTGATTCTTGCCATCTGTCATTGCAAGTAGTGTGTTTCCAGGAATACTTTTTACACCATATGAATATGACTTTGCATATGGGTTTTCTTTTTCGTTTGTTGTAAAGTAAAAATATACAGCTCTATTTCTTTTTTCTTTTTTAGCAGAAATTGGATCCATTTCAATAATATCAATATCTTCAATTTTATCTAGTTGAAGTTTTGACATTGAATAAAATGACTTTGCTAGATTCTTTGGCATTGATTTTGCACCTGCTAGAATAGACTGTAGCTTTGAAGACTTAAATGCTTCATTAACTGTGTTATTACTTAAAGATTGTACATATGATTTAAAAGACTCATATATGAATTTGTCCTCTTTTTTGTTTCTCTTTGATTCAAATTCTCCATTTTGAGCCATTGATAATAATGCAGTTGCTATTTTTTCAGCCTTAGCACCCTTATGTCCATAAGTTGCAACTGTTTCTCTAGCATCATCAGGTAACATGTCAGCTAATTCCCATGGATCATATTCTCCTAAAAGATCTAGTAAAATATTTTTAGCTTCTTTTTCTTCTTTACCTTCACTTACTGCTCTATCCTCTTTAATTGTTACTGGATATTTTTTACCGTCAAATTCAAATTCTTTATCTCCAGCATCTTTTGCTTTTTTAGCAGCCGCAACAAATGCTCTACCTTCTTTAATTGTTACTGGATATTTTTTACCATCAAATTCAAATTCTTTGTCTCCATCGTCTTTTGCTTTTTTAGCAGCCGCAACAAATGCTCTACCCTCTGTAGTTACTGATTCAAACTGTAAAGAATCAAGCTTAATATTCATTGAAACCATGTCCATTGGTCCTTTACCATCTTCATAGTCTACTGTAGCCATTGATCCAGTCGGTGAAAATTCTATAATCTTAAATCTACCAGGGAATCTGATATTCTCACCATAAACGGTTTCACCTTTCTCAACAGCCTTGATAGCTTTCTTAATTTTAGGATGAATACCTTCGTTAATTGCCGATTCTTCAATATACTCAGCTAATCCATCATCACACCATCCATAGTCACAATCACTTAGTACCTTTTCAAGGTCTTTTCTTTTACCTTGCATTGTAATTACCGGGTGACCTCCACCTGGACCATCCATCATTTTATCAGTGATCTTAACTCTATTTTTCTTTAAGAATTTTAAGAAGTCTTTATCATCTGGATCTACTGCATCCATTTCTACACGAGCCTCACAAATCTTAGATTCGTCATAACCATCATAGTCATCATAATAGTCTTCATCACCTCCAGTATACCATGACTGGTTTGGATCCGATGCTGCTTCTTTGGTAAAATCATGTCTTTTCCAGTTATATTTAGCAGTTGTTACGAGCGCTGGAAAAAGAGGTTTTTTACCTTTATCTCTTGTTTCTAGACTTCCAAATGCAATAGCAATACCGAAATCTCTTAAAGATTTAGAAACCATTTTGATTTTTTTCGTAAGACTTTTATCTTCTAAGTCTTCTTCAGAATATCCATTCATTCTAGCAAGCAATTCATAATAGTCCATTCCTCCGAATTCTCCATAGCCTTCGTATTTACCTTCAAACCAAGAATTTCCTCTATTATCATACATCCAAACGTCAATTGTATTCTCTTTGTCAGAACCGATTTGCTCTTCAGTATCTTGTGTCATCCATGAGAATTGACCCTCTGCGATCATAAAAGATTCAGTAATTTCTTCTTCAGATTCTTCTTCATTAATATTTAATACCGACAGCGCTCTAGACCCTATTTTTGATAGTGATACTCCATCTTCAGAAACATTAAAATATCTAGAATTCCTAGAGATCCATTTTGGGGCACTTTTTGAAAATTCAGAAACTAATTTTTCAAAATCTTCGCTTGTAATTGTTGTTGTTCCAACAGTTGACAATATTTTATTTCTTACCTTTGCTGCAAATCCAATTGTAATTGCTGGGTGATTTTCAGTATATTGTCTTTTTACAACGATTTTCTTTGACTCGCTTAGATTGCGAGAAAATTCATTAAAATCAATCATTTTATTGCTTGTTTTATTTTTTTATATATTCTTTATAAATTTTTCAAATGTTAAAAACTCCGATTCATTAGTAGACACGCTGTCTTCTAATTTTGTTTTTAGCTCATTGTACATTCCATGAATTTGCTTAGGAGTTAATTTTTTAAATAGCTTTTCATCGTTGTCAAGCATTGCATTTCTTACTTGAGTTGCTGAAATATTTTTACCAGTTCTTGGAATCTCGAATAGACCAAAATCATCTCTGACTCCGAGATCTTCTCTATATTCTGGTTTATCTACTTGGTATGAATAAGTTTTAAGCCTATCAGTTCCAGTACCCCAAAGTACAGGTTCATAGCCGTCTGCCCTCATTGCATTAAACATGTGGTCTATGCCAGCAGTTGGAAGAACATAAACTTTTTCAATAGGATACTTTGACTTTAATTGATTAAGCATTGCAATTTGAGTTTCCTCGTCATAAGGTCTCTTAAATGCATCCTCTGGTTTTTTAGTCTTTGATTTAATTAAAAATATAACTACTGGATAACCATTTTGTTTGTTAATAGTTTCTATTACCTTAGCATGTCCCAATGTAAATGGCTGAAAGCGACCAACAAACATATTTACTGGCTTTTTACCTTGTTTAGGGTAACTAACAGTCAGTGCTTCAGTAATAGGACTTACTTGATGTTTTAGGTTTTCGTGATTTAAAAATGTTTTAAAGCTCATGAGATTTGATTCATTGTTTTGAAGCATTACAACTGACTCTATTTTATCAACGATCTCGTTAATTTGAGACATTAAGTCATTGTTAATAATTTCAGTTTCTTTAAGTCTTCTTTTTCTAAAAGAACCTAGCGCAATTTTATATAATTCTTCTAGCACCTGGTTAGCTACTAACTCTATTGTTTTTTCATTAGTGATAAACTTAGTGTTTAGTGAAAAACTTGGTGAGTCAGAAAATTCAGCAGACTCAAATTTAACTCCAATATATTTGGTTGCGTTTTTATCAACATATGCATTAAATAATTGAGAGATTAGTTCAATATATCTTTTGTCAGAATCATTTTCGTTTAATTCTAGGTTTTCAATATCATATGTTGTAAAATATTCAACTAAATCTAGTAGTGCTATCTGGTATATGTCAGATGGTTTTCTGTTTTCTTTTATAAGATCTTCTCCTTGACATATCTTAAAACTCTTTACACTTTTACCTTCGAAAAAATTAATAATAATTGAATCAATCTCACCATCTAAATCTTCATTAAGAGCAGTTGAATTTAATCCTCTATTAAATATAGAATACATTTTTCTAGAAAAGCTTAGAGACTCAAACTGTGCATCGAAATCAGTATCGCTTAAATTTAGTAATTTTGTAATCTCATCCTTTTGATAATCAGAAAGTTTTCCTTGGTGTAAAATTTGAGGTCTTTGTACTTCTAGGATGTCAGCCCACTTTTCTAAGATTTTAGGATCTCTGATTACTTTCTTTATTAAAGTAGGGTCATTAGGACTCATTACTTGTATATGTGAAAGCATCAAATTATTTTTAGGTATTCTGTCGTACTTTATATTGACTGTTTTTGAATCGGTCATATAATCAAATCCAAATCTCCAGTCTAAAGGCATTTGCTCTTTAATATGATCGGGCTGTGATTCAAAATAGGTCACTGCATTTTCATAGTACTTTACAATTGTTCTATCAACCTTATCCATTGGTGATTTATTTCCACTCTTATGATAATTATATCCTTTATCAGTTTTTTGAACATGGAAAGAAGACGCTTGTATCTTTTCTGCAACAACGCAGGTTAGATTTAGCATTTTTTGAAAATCATTAATATTGCTTTCGCTATAATATGTTCTTAAATTTTGTAGTGCCATAGTTTCTTTTAATTAGGCCAAATCATTACAGTTCCTGCATCATGCCATTCACTATACCAACCTCTTTTATTAAGTTCTTTTTCCCACCTTTTGTCTACCCCAAATATTCTATTTTTGTGGTCCATTGAATAGTAGTCATAAATTCTTTTACCTTTGTACTCGTCTCCATTTTCTCCAGAAATCCATATTCCACCAGGAGAGCCATTGAATTCTTCAGATTGACTTACAAAATCAAGATATTGTTCTAACCATACCATCATTTCATCCCTATCTATAGATTTAGCTTCATTTACAAATTGTTCGAATATCATTATGTGTTTCATTTTACCTACCATATTTTATTATTCCTAAAAGTTGATTAAATGGAGCAAAAGTTCCAGTTAGCTTATAGGTTTTTCCTTTGTATATAAATACTAGTCCTTCGGAAGGAACTACTGATTCGATTCCTCCAATTCTTTCTAGTCTTGTGAGTTCAGTTTCTACTCTTTTAATTTGATCTATGTCTCCTCCTTTTTTAATCTTTGCAGCTTCTTCTCTAAAATGTTTATGTAATCTTTGCATTTCTTCACTTGGATTTGCTGCTACAAAATTAGAGGCATTCTTTAAAATAATAGATCCTAATTCTAAGAAAAGATCTTCAAAAGGTCTAATGTTTTCTTTGTATTTCTTTTTAACATCTTCTTTATCAAACTTTTTAATTGCAGCAAGTTGTGTCTTATCTACTAATTTACCAATTGATCGTAGATCTAAAGTTTGCTTATCGCCATATGCCCATCTTAAAAGAAGACCTTCTTTAACATCTTGTGTTAATTCTCCAAAATATTTTTCGATTTGTTCTCTCCACCAAGCCTCATGGTATCTAGATACTTCATCAGAATCTTCAAGATTGTATTGTTTTCTTAAAGCTTCAATTTTTTTAAAAAACTTATCTTTATTCTCTTCAAAGTTAATATCTTTTGCTAGCTTTATAATTTGTGGAGGAATAATCGTAAATGTTTTCCCAATATTTGCCTGTACTTTAGACAAAGCATCGGCAACTGCCTTTGCTGAACCCTTAACATCACCAATAATATTACCTTCACCGTCAGTCTCTTTAATGCCGTGAAATTGAATTACATCTCGGTCATACCTAATTACATTTGGATTTTTCGAGTAAATCAGCTCCATATTCATAAAGTTTTTACCATTGTTAAAAACTTCTTGATCTTTTGTTGAAAGCTTTATTAGTTGATATGCTAAATCCTCTGCTGCAAATTGAAAAGTATCTTGTACTCCTTTACTTGAGTGTCCTTCAAACTTTTCCTTAAACTCCGTAAGATTCATTGGAAATTTTAAACCTCCTTTATTTCTAGCAAATTTTACTTCACCATCTTGAATTGTAGCAAACAGATTTTGACCATCTGTCTTTTCAGTAGCTTCTTCTTCAAAATTTAATTCACCTTGCAGACCAACTTCAACTAATTTTTTAAAATCTCCAAATGTTAATGACTTATCATCAAATGGATGGCTCATATGGCCTGCAGCTCCGCCTTCTAATACAAGATCATCGCTGTTAAACCCTGATGCTTTCTCATTTAAAAATTCTTGGTATGTAAATAATTTCATCTTATTACTTATTATTATCCTAGCGATGAGGTCAACATTCCTACTGCTGCTCCGTAATCACCATCTGTTTTTGATAGTATACCATCAACCACTTCTTGGGCTTTACCTTCGTCAAAGTCTTCGCCAAATGCTTTTTGAAGAACTGTAAATGCATATTCTTTAAATTCTTCGTCAGACTTAATTTCTCCTTCATTTACAGTTTCAGTTGATTCGAATGCAAACTCTGAATTATTACCTTTTGAAAACTCATCATGTTGATCTGCGGGTACAATTGCTAGCATACCAACGTCCTTTTTTCTAACTTTTAAATCTGTAATAGCTTTTTGTTTAGCTTTCCATAAAGATTCTGCTTCAAATTCATGCTTTTTACCATTATGGAATGCATAAAATCTAGTTTCATTAGTTACAGATTCTCCTAATGCAAATAAGAAATCTCTATCTAATTCTTCACCATATCTATCGTCAAAGATTTCTTCTAAATCTTTTACAGTAACTCTACCTTTATAATCATTTTCAATATCGTCAATTACATCCATATGATCGCTTTGTAGAATGTCTTCGCCATACGCTGAATCCCATGCGTCAATAATGTCGCTTGCTTTATATTTCTTGGCTTCATTTGTTACAGATTCTCCAGCAAATTCTTTCGCATTTTCTTTATCTTCTTTATCCACATTTTTTACTGGATATTCTTCATCTCCAACTTTAAAAGTTTTATCTCCTTTAGCGATTGCCTTTGCCCTAGCCGCACCAAATTCATTACCTTCTTTTACTCTAGATTCTAGAATTTGTAAACTATCAAATAACGTATTAAAAGTGTTAATTAATTCTTGAGCAATTTTAGTATCTCCAATTTGGTCTAAGTACAATGCTGTACCTTCTACAATTGCAAGTCCACTCCAACTAGCAGCATTAGAAATTCTACTTGATTCATTATACTCTAATTCATCGGTAAGTTTTCTAGAAGATATGTTAACTTCAATTCCTCCTAAACTTTCAACTGGAACAACAATAGATCCTAAAGATCCTTTAATTCTTCTTGAACAAGCTGCTGCTTCTCTATGAAAATTTGCGTCAACCATCGCTGCGTTAAAAATAACTTTTATTGCTCCTCGAAGAGCATCTCCACCATCATATTTTTTAAGATCTAAAATTGCAGGGTATCTTTTATTGAAAATATGATTATATTGAGTTGCTACTTTTTTTGCATCTCTTTTACCCGTTACAATTACTGCCTCATTTACACTGTATGATTCAAAAGCAGGTCTTAGATTATCATCTTCATAGGTATCTGCCATATACCATTTATTATCTCTTTCGTCGTATAGATATATGAATTCTGCCCAAGACTGTTTAGCATCTCCTATAAAAGTTCTAATTGCTCCAGCATTACCCGTTAATGGATCTTCACCGTCATTATAGTAGTTAATTGAGTTTGGGTCTGAATCAAGTCCAGAACCTGCTCCATTTTTTAAAACAGTGTAGATGTTTTTCTTTTTTGATCCACTATATCCTTTCTTTATTAAGGGTAACATGTTTTCTGGGTATCCATCATAGTGCATATATACTGCTTCGATGTCTCCTTTTCTATCTATTTTTCCAAAAAATGATCTTGTTCCTTCTTCTACTAGTGAAAGTGATTCATTTAAATCAGTGCCTTCTAGTCTTGAAAAGAATTCTGTTCTTTTTTCTTCTTCTAGTTCAGAAACTTTAGTTACTCCATATTCTGATAATAGATCTCTAAAACTCCTAGCCGATTCTTCTCTAACCTGATTGTTTTTAGATTCTAGCTCGGCAGCTGCCTTTTCGTTTTTAATTTTAGTGTATTCGTCAAACGATCGTAATGTATTCATTTTTGTATAATACTTTATTTTATGATTATGTTACCTTTTATATATCTCCATCAAATTTAACCTTTTTGATGTCATATTTAAACTTTTGTTCTTTATAAATTTTTTGTCTAGCCTTTGAGTGCCTCATTAAATAATTATCCCAGTCCGGTGAAGTTATATCATCGACAAAATCTATAATCGTAACACTGTCTTTTGATTCATGCTGTCTAAGTCCTCTACCAATAGACTGCCTAATAATTACTTCTGATTTAAACGATTCCGTAAAGAAGATATTGTGAATCTTTTTAATTGAAATACCGGTAGAGAAGGTACCATAGCTGGCAACGATAACAACTTCATCTCCTGCTTCCATTTTCTTTTTATATTCTTCGCGTATGTCTTTATCGGTTCCACCATCAACATAATAAATCGTTTTATCGCTCTCCTGTCTAAGCTTTTCGTATATTTTTTGGCCATGCTCAATGCGGTGGAAAAGTACAAGGGAATTGCCACGTACTCTGGAAATAATGTTGCAAATAAAGTTAAGGCGGCCTGGTGAATTAATAATATAATTTTGTTCAAATTTAAATACGTCTTTATTTTCATATTTGTTATGTGCCATTTCGCGAAATGCCTCTTTTGCACCGTCAGGAGCATAATCCATTTCAATAACTTTTACGTTACATTTTGCAATATGTCCTTCATTCTGAAGAAAATTTGCGCTTACTTCAGTAATAAGAGGTCCGGTATATGCCATTAACGTTAGCCTATCGAGAGTTCCTGATTTTGGAATGGTTCCAGAAAGACCATATCTATATTCTGCATTTTTACATTTTGATAAAATTGTTTTAATAGATTGAGATTTTGCTTTATGTGTCTCATCGATAATTACAGCGTCAAATTGGTCAAAATATTCATTTTTCTTTTTAATTAGTGATTGATATGTCCCAATTACTACATTCCGACCTGCTCTAATTGTTTGACCGCTATAAATTTGCTGTATTTTTATATTTACTTGATTTTTGTAATTATAATCCATAAAGTCTTCGCTTGCTTGTATTACAAGTGAAACGTTTGGGACAATAAATAAAATCTTTTCGGCTTTTTGTTTTTCTAGGATATATGCAACTGTTAAAAAAGAAATTAACGTCTTACCTGCAGAGGTCGCAAGCTCTGAAAGACATTTTCTAAATTTTAAAATATTAAATGCTGCTTCTATTTGGTAATCGCGAGGTGTAATCTCTGAATCTTTAAAAAAGTTTAGAACCCATTCTTCAAATCCATCCGGGGTAATTTCTTTATCAAATAGTCTAGAAATTCCATTAATTTTAAGTTCATATCCATAATCTTTACATATGTCCATAACTTCTTTCCATAATCCGGCTGGAATCCACTTATCATCTTTTACATAAGAAATATAACCATCCCACACTCCTTTTTTGACAAGTGGATTAAATCTCCACGAGTCAATTCTTTTTGTTAGTGAAATATTCAACTGTTCTAGTTCTAGTGAAGTTGCCTCATCTATCCTTAGTAGTTGATTGTTTTCGGTTAAACTGAGCTCCATTCATGGCACAGTTTTTTTCTTTACCTATTACAGATCTTTAAGTGCTAATCTGTTTCGGATGGCAAAACCCATATTATCTAGAGTTTTTACCGATTCTCTAAAAAATTCTAGTTGATTTTGAAGATGTGATAAAATAATATTATCGTCAGCTAAATCTGCTTCTAAGAATTTTTCTTTCTGTTTTTCTCCTAATTTATAATCATATTCATAATACCTAATGTAAGCTTCTCGATACCTTTCAGCTAATTTTTTTTGCTGCTCTTTTATTTTTACATTAATATATGCTATCTGATCAATTAGTATTTGTCTATTTGAAAGAACCATCGCAATAGTATCTTCCATTCCATTTATATACCTAAGAGACTTAGATAGATCTCCTATCTTTTTAGTCCATTCGGACCGTTGGTCACTTAATTTTTTATCAAGTGCTAGTATTTTTTCTTTACTATTTGTCATTTAAAATAATGATTTATCTTTATTTCCTCCTTTTTTAATAAACTTACTTGCTTTCAGTTTTTTCTTATATTTAGGATTGTTTATTTGGATATTTGACTCTTCATGAGAATACTCAGAAGCTCCAAATCCTAATAGCATTTTTAATCCTTTAAACCTGTCTCGGTCTTTATAGAAATCATCTAAATCATTATCAACCATTTCAGTAATATCTTCTAAACGTACCATAGATCTAATTGACTTGATGTAAAATACTTATCTAATTCCTTAATTGCAGGATTACTTAATTCAAAGCACTTAATGACCAAGTCATTTAAATCTTTTATATCATATGTATCTAATTTATTTTCTTTTAGAAATTTAGACCACATAAAAACAGATCTGCCTTTTTTAAGTTTTTCCATCATTTTCTTTTTACCAGTATCGTCGTTATCAAACATATACCTAACGGTTGCCATTTCATCGAACTCTTCAGTGTTGCGACCTGCTGTTGCTAACGCAATGCTATTAGTCATGAACTTGGCGTCAATTGGACCTTCAAACATAGTTACTGGACGCTGAAAGTTTACTTGCATAATACCAAATAGTGTTGATAACTTTGTTACTTTTTCTAATTCCTCCTTTGATAGCTCTAGTTCTTTACCAAGCTCTTCATATAATTTAGGCAAATCATACGTTAAATATCTACTACCCTTGCCTTTCATTCTTCTACTTTGAGCAGACATAATCTTACCGTCTCCAGTAAAATTAAGAATCCATAAACGATTGTCTTTTGTGCTAAATAAAAACTCTTCGCTTTTTTTATGAAGCAATCTCTTTTTTAAGTAGAGCCAAATCCAATCTCCAGGTTCTATTTCTTTCGCACCAAATCCTTTTTTAAACTCATCGACTGTTATTGCTAAGTCACTTACACTTTGAAATACTGAGTGTGTTAGTGTGTCTGCCTGTGATGTTACTGATCGATTGTGTTTGATATAGTCAATTATCGTAAATGAGTCCTCTGAATTAGGAAGTCTTACCTCGTGATCCTTTAGAAGGGTCTTAACGTCTGTGTGAGTTCCGCAGTTGTAACAATGATATTGGAGCGTGTCCCAATACATATTACCCCTCTTTTTAGTATCGTCATTATGCGAATCCCCACAATAAGGACATGCCATAGTAATTCTACCAGGCATGTCCTTTAGCATTTGCTTATTGGGGTTTGAATGTGCCGTCAGACATACGTCTTTCAGCGCTTTCATAATCTTTAATCTAAGCTCTTCAGTAAGTTGATTAGATGTCGAGGTCATTCAAGAAAGAATCTAGATCGTCTTCATTAGAGACATCAGTTGTAGTCGTCGAACTTGATGATACCGCCTCTGCGACTTTTTCTTTCTTAGGCTCTGTCTTTTTTGGAGCTGAAGATGTTGATACTTCTGTAATTGCATCACCTGGATTCAAGTACATTTTTAGTACGCCATTTACGAAATCGCGGGTTTCTCCATCCCATGCTTTATAGTCATAAGTTGCCAAAGATGGAGCAGTTTCCAACTCTCCTTTGATTGTACCCATAACTTCTTTGCTGCGTTCTGCTTCTTCTCCGTTAATAGTGATTGCTGAACGAGAAGAAGAGAATTTAGACTTATCATAGTTATTGTACTCTCCCTGTCGTGTAATAATCAACTCGAAGTTTTTACCTTCAAAAAGGTCGAATACTTGAGTTGGTTCACCGAAGTCTGGCTTCAATTCAGCGTCGATCTTTTCTTTGATTTTGTAACCGAACTTAAATACTTTGTAAGTTCCTTCTAGATCTGGATTTTGTGGATCCTTAATAATTTTAATCAAAGAATAATATTGCTGGCGACGCTTAAGCTTTTCAGAAGCTTTGCGATCTACTGCGCTATCACTGTTGCGCATTTTCCAGAATACATCTGCGATTGGGCATTTTTCACCAACTGTTGATGGAGAATCTACCAATTTACCGTTACCATTAGCATCTGTTAGCCAATGTACGTATTTTTGAATAAGAGAATTACGTGGATTCTCTGGATTTGGAACGAATCGAATAAGTGCCTTATAAGTTCCGTCTTTGCCGTCATCTGCTGTTGGTTTATAAACCTCATTTGCTGATGAACTTGCTTGGGGCTGATGCGTTTCTACGTCTTCTACACCCAAATTAAAAATGTCAAAATCTGCCATAATACTTAAAATTTAAACCTTTAATACTGTTAATGTTTGTGTATGTTATATACCTTTAAATAATAATGTTTCACTTTACAAGGACAAGACACTTATTCTTTTTTGAACTTATGCGTTCTAACATTCCCTAATTTGGGCTATTGACTTTTAGAATTTAGTGCCAGTCGATTGTTAGTATTAAACATCATCGTATATTATATATCTCTTATTTTGATAGTTTCACTTAAGTTTTAGAACTTTTTTGAAACATTTTTTCAAAGCGTGCATATAACTTTCAGGTCTTTGAAGGAGAGATAAGGTTAGCTTTCCAGGCTTCTAGAAATCATTGCTGTCAGGAAGAAAGCGTCGACTAAATCATCAAGGGGCTTTGGAATCTTTTTCCCAAACTCTTGTTGTTTTATCCAAGAATATAAAGGGCTTTTCTCTAGATTTTTATCCTCAATTCTATTTTCTAAAAAGGCTTCAAATAATTGAGACTTATTCATATTTCCTTTCCCAGCAAACTTCTTAATCGAGGTTGGAGCGATGGTCATTAGGTCTTCGGGTTTTAGAGTCTTAAGAAGCTTTAGTTTTAAGATTGCTGCTCCGGCAGCCATATCAATCATATTATTAGTTCCCATCTTTGAACCATATGATGTACCTTCAAATGCAATTATAAAAGGCTCTCCTGAAAAACTGTCTTGTAAAACTAAATTGATAATATCATCAGCCATCCTATCATATCTTTTTATTTTAGATAGCTCGACACTTGAGAATTCATGTTCTTTTGTAAAATCAGGCTGACTAACAAGAGTTAAATCTTTTAATAAAGACATTTCCTCTTGAAGAATTTGATCTTTTTTAGTACCAGTACCTGGCTTCATATAAGAAATAAAATGATAACGCTTACTCTTATCATTATAAAGACATATTCCCGGTGAATTAAGGGAATAATCAATAGCTAAATAATTCATTTACATGTTTTTTCCAAGAGCAGCGCCTAACGCAGCACCTACTAATCTTGAAGTTAAAAGGTCATAGAATACTCCTTTTTCAATACCTAAAACTTTTGCTACTAATTTACCAACTGATTTTCCAAGAGCAAATCCAGCAAGCCCTCCAAAAATAGATCCAAGTAGACCCTCATTAGTTAACTCATCATTAAATCTATTAATATCTACAATACCATCTTCATTGGTATATTCTAGCATAAATTCATCTAATGCTGCATCTACTTTCTCCTCTAACTCTGGGCTCCATTCTTCTTGTAAACCTTCTGTTAAAATTCTTAGATCGTCTTCAGTAACTGACTGCTCTGCTAAGTATTCGTTAAATGTTCTAATGTCCTTTCTCATAATGTATATATTAGTCTATTTCAAGTTCCAAATTTAGTTTGTTATAAAAGAATGTGATTTCAAAAGTACTAAATTCTGCTATATTTTCACTCATATTAAGATTAAGCTCATTTATTGAGTTCATAATTGGCTTTTCAAACTTTAAATAAGCAACACTTGCACCTTCTGCATCTAATATTCTTAGAGTTAAATCTTGAGTAAACGCCTCCTTAGTACTTCTTGCATAATAATATAGTAGAGTGTCTTGAAGGATCCAATAGTTTATAAATCCATCTAATAATTGCATTGTAACTGTAAACTGTCGCTCAACTGTGTTTTGAATAGGTACAGCTCCTCTGTGGTATCTAGTCGTACCGTCATTATCAGCCTGTGTCACTGGATCAAATGAAATTCCAGGAACATTAATACCTTGTACTGAATAGTTAACAAAGTCTATTGGTTCTGCCATTAAGTTACCGGGTATCTTATTTAGATATTTACGATACTTGTTAGCTACCTCTTCCGGAATAAAGTTTCTCGGAAACCTAAAATCATAGGTATTATTTCTACTATTTAAAATCATTATGCAATTTCAAAATTACCTTTAAAAATCATAGTCTCTTCACTGCCATTATCTAACGCAATATAGAATGTTGTAGTTGACATAGATCTAATTTCAGAAATATTACCTTGGTCTATTCTAAACAATATTTCTCCAGAATTAATATCTATATTTTTATTAGGAACATGATTAAACCGTTTACGAACATTACCATCTACAAAATTTAAAGTAATATTTTCAACAGCATCAAAATTGATTAACTCTAAATCATCTCCTCTTTTTTTCGCGATTTTAAATTTATAGTAGGATGTAAAGGGTGCTATTGAAATAACTAAATCTTCTCCATTTACATAGTTTGGAGTATCAACATCTTCAATTGTTTCTAAGACACTAGAACCAGATTCATTAGATATTTGAACAGAATTTTGAGTAGCTACAATATTATGTCTTTCAATAAAAGTTTTTACGTTTTTAGTTGTTCTAGGAATAGAAGCAATTATAGCATCTCTAACACTTCTGTTTTGGGATAGATTAGGTAAAGTATTAAATACTTCGGTGATAGTATTCCTTCCCGAAATCTTAACAGCTTGTAACTTTTTACCATATTTTCCAACCTTTGGATAGGTTAAACTTGCCCTCTTTACAATTTGAGTATTATCAGTTTCATTATAAATTCTCATAGTAACATCTATTGAGAAATTAACTGCGGTACTTGCATTCAGTACAACTGGTCTAAAAATGATTGGAGTATCAAAATCTTCTACCTGTGTAAAGGTGGTGTCATATGTTTTAATTTGACTTAAGCCAATTTGTTCATATTGCTCAACGTCATACATTACAATAATATCATCAGAACTAGTGTTAATTCTATTATTGATATATGCCTCAAATGCACTTGAACTGCCATCACGTTCTCCATAAATTCTAAAATAATCTCCATCAGTAGCTTCTTCTACAACGGCAGTAAAGTCTTGGTACTCATCTTCTCTAGATACACTAAATTCATTTTCTTCTCCTAAATAAATATAGTCATACCCCATTTCTGTAGATAACCTATCGATCAAGCTAAATTTTATAGTATAATTTGATGAAGGATCTAGATCAGAGCTTCCACCTGTATTATTACCATAGAAAAAATCATTAAATTGTGGATTTTGATTAGCCAGAACAGTTGGAACTTTAATCTCTATGAATTTAGCAAATAAAGTCTCTCCTAAAATAAATGGTTTAGGATTAGATATTTCGTAGTTAGATTGATTTAAGTATACTAATTGTGTTAGATTATTTTGAATTCCTCCATTGCGATCTGCTAATATTTGAAATAGAAAACCTTCATAGTTTCTACTTGCAAAATTATAACCGCTTCTTAAATGAAGCCTTACAGAATCATATCTTATAAAATTAATATCATTAGATGCATTGGTCTGTGAACTTAATAAATCACTTTCATTACCACCTAACCAACCTGAGTTATTATTAATATAATTAAATGTTTGATATTGTCCTGTTGAATCATAACCTAGAAGAGCCCATTTTGTGCTTTCTCCAGGAACTTGAACTGCATGATACCTACCTGATGAATGTCTAATATCGTTTCCAGTATCTTCATCTGGATTCGAAAACAAAGGATTCGCTTTTTCCGAAACATTAATTACACCACCTTTTAAAAGTAAAGAACTACTATCGTAATAATATTCAACAGATCCGTATGATGTTGGATTATATGTTAAAATGGTATTCCCACCAACAACAGCATATGAACTTGTTCCAATAACTCCATTTATTTTAAATAGACTAGGATCTGGAAGATAGCTTCCAGTCCCATCTCCTAAGTTAAACTTATATGTTTTACCGACTTGTAATAATAATTTTCTAGCAGCAAAGTTTTCAATGGCTATATATCCATTGGTATATGTCACATCAAAATTAACGACTTCACCTCCAAGCTCGTGTATTAAATGTCTCTTTGAAAAAGAATCTCCCGAAACAGTATCAAGAACCTTGATCTCACTACCATTATCATCAACCTCAATATCATAATTCGTTGGGTTGGATTGATCGTGATAGATGAATTCTAAGAGTACATCTTCATCGATTCTAAAGTATGTTGATGATTGTGCCATATTAAAATCTTAACCATTTGGAGACCAATATAATCCAAAATTAATTGTTGGTCCTATTCCTATTGTTTTTTCGTTCGTTAAAGATACGCCATATCCGATTCCTATTCCTCCGGACCAGCCTCCTGTATTCTCTTTTGATCTATTGTTTAGTTTATTATTTATCAAATTTATATTTTCAATAGATCCTATAGTTAATCCAGGATATGAAGTTGAAATTTTAACTTGATCTATACCCTCTATATTTTCAATAGCCGCCCTAAGAGTTAAATTTTGATTAGCCAATAAAGAAACATTGGTTGAATTCCAGCCCTTTAGCGTTCTCATTACTGTTAAAGAACCTGAAATATTTCTAGAATTACCATTTCCAAAATCATCATTTCTTTGAAATTTAATAACTGCAGTAGAATCATTTACTTGCGTAGTGGTAGTTGCTGCAATAATGCTGTCTCTAATTTGAATTTCACTCATTAATAAACTTTTTACACCTTCTAATTCTTCATTTAGAGATAAAGCATCTATGTAATTAGAAGTAAGATCTTTGTTTATTTTCTGCAAATCGCTTATGTCAAATTGATAACTAGATATTTGTGAAACTAAATCTCCATTCTTGTTTTTAAAATTTCTAATAGAATCATTAGCAGCTATATAATTATTTAAATTAGTTTCTGCAAGCATTTCAGTTTTTCTAAGATCTTCTTTTAAATTATCAATACGATTGCACTGTTGCATCATAAACATAACTAAAACTCCTCCAGCAATAAAAGCAAGAGTATTTTTATCCAAAGATTTAATCCAGTTAAATATGTTAATTAATTTAAGCATGTATATAGTTATTATAATGGGCCGCCTCCACCTATGTTTCCTCCACCTACAATGTTTATGGTTTCCCAAGAATTTGTATCGGTTGGATAAGAAAAGGTAAACTCTAGTTCTATTGGTGCATTTGTTGCAAATGCCTTTGATATATCTCCACTGTCAACAATTGTTGTTACTGTATCTGAACCTGAAGGATTTTGAGACTGGGTTGCTAACGCTATCTGAGTAGTTCCTGGTTTTATAAAACCCCATAGTTGAACATCATCATTAGTATCGTCTGCCCCATAATTTAATAGATTAGCCCTTATTGGAAACATTATTTGGCTAAATGCATTCTTTAAATTAGCAAACCTTCTTAAGTTAATTAAAAAGGGATCGTTAGCAATACTAGAATCTCCAATTAAAGCATCATTAGATGAAACTTTATCAACCTGTGTAAAATTACTAATATGACTAGAAGTAAGAATATCAAACGATAATCTAGCCCAAACAGTCACCATATTTCCAACTTTAGTCATTCTAAGGTTACTTGATCCCAAATCAACAATTGTGGATATTTTAGTTTGTCCAGTACTACCACTTGTAAAAATATCATTAGTAACATATGTATTAACCCCTGTAATTACATCATTTCCTTGAGTTGGATTATCAAACCAAAAAGATTGATTGCTTAAAGGAACCATCCATTTATTATCTACATTAATAGGTATCCATTCGAAATAGTCGCCAAGTGTTCTTCTTGAAATAGTAGTATTGTTACTTAGTGCAGCTGTGATTCCAAGTTGTAGATTTCCTTGACCGCCTGGCTTCCAAGTAATACCTGGAGATGTAGTATTTGTAGTTCCCGTTGAATTTAAATAAATTTTTTCGGAAACAACTGCCCTATCATTTAATCTAATAACACTTGAAATAGAATCAGTTCCACCAAAAACTCCACCTATATTTACCTTTTCAACACCGCCTAATGTAATACTTGCTTCATTATTAGCAGAATTTGCATAATCAGAATCACCCTGTATAGAAATATATGAAGTTTTTGAAGGGTTTGATAATCTATTAAAATCTACCCATGCTCCATCTCCATGATAGCCCTCATACTTGTCTTTAGATGTGTTAAATCTAATAATACCAACATCGGGAATTGGTCTTTCTGCAGTTGTACCGTTAGGAATTAGTATTCCTCCATTACCGGTAAAACTTGATAAATTTCCACCAACTGATAATTCTCCACCAACATCTAAATCTGCATTAATGGTAACATTATTATTAAAAACCGAGGTACCATTAAATATAGAATTAGGATCTATAGTTACGTCTCCTCCGGCTAAAAAGTTAACTCCATTGCTATTTGCTATTTCAATAGATTGGTATCCATTTAAAGAAATAACTTGAGACTGTATTGACAATTTAGTTGATGTTGAACCTGTTTCTGGTTGAATAATCCAATTAGTACCTGGAGTACCGTTACCATTATAATCACTCGTAGATTCTCCTCTAATAGTTAGATTTTCTAAATTATTTCCATAAGGTAACCATTTCTGAACATACGAAAAAACACTACTTTGTCCGATGGTTAATTGAGAGTTGACATCAATATCTCCATTATTTATACCTTCTTCATATAAAGTATCACCAATAAAGACGGCAGTTTCTTCAGCATTAGTGTCATCTTTTGGCTTAACTATAAATGCATTATGCTGTGAATGCTGCATTCTATCCCAATAGTTTATAGAAGATCCTTGATCTCCTTTAACGCCTTGATCTCCTTTAACACCTTGATCTCCTTTAATGCCAGAAGCACCAATAGATCCAGAGTCTCCTTTAACTCCTTTAGGTCCTTCTTTACCGCCATTGGTAAGAATTTGGTCAAAGTTATAATTTACTTTTTCCCACTTAATAAAATCGGTATCACTAGGATACAATATTTCTTTAATATTGATTGGCATTTTATGCTTGTATTTTTATCAAAGCTCTCAAGCTATAAGTGTAGCCTAGCTTTTTATTATATATTAGTCTAAAATTCAGTGGCTTTTGACCATGCATTCTATATGTAAAGTCAGAGTCTTTTTCATATCCATTATCAATTAAAGATAGATCTTGCGTTGATATTATTTCAGATGGAATTCCTTTTCTCTTCTTAGAAAAAATATTTATATTGTCTATAGAATATAAATTAACCATATTATTTAAAGCATATGATAGAACGTCGTCATTTATTGTTGTTTGATCTCCTTCTGATTTTTCAGGAGATACAAACTTTTCTATCGTTTTATTTAAACCATCTTCCCCAATAATTTTAGAAACTAAATCTTCCATGTAAAAATCTACAATTATCTGAGAATCATCTTCAAAAAATACAATATCTGTTTCATTAGATCTATTTTTAACAATAAAATCTAGTTCTGATGCTGAACTGACATTCGACGTAGTAAAGCTATATATGCTATATGAAGGCTTATATTTAATAACAGTAGATCCTAAATATGATTTTTCTTCTAACGTCTCTACAGTACCCGGTAAGTAATCTATTTCTCCACCTGCCCTAGATCTAATGTAATAACCATCTTCCCATGATGATTTAAATACATTAATATCTCGCTTATCAATAGCAGTCTCACCTATTAAAGGATATTGAGGTAAATATTTACTACTTTCTGTAAGTTTAGTAACTCCAATTGTATTAATATCATTTACCTTGTGATAAAAATGATTTTTAATTAAACCCCACTCTGAATCGTGTTTCCCTTTATCAGAAATAAATCCTACGTTAAATGCAACTCCTAATCGATTATACCTATTGTAAAACGCAAGAGATTTATTAACATCGTAGTTTGTAGATAGATTAAGTTTATAGTAAGGCTCTTTTAAATTTTTAAATAAAGGATCGTATTCTCTTTGATCTCTAATGACTTTGTTAAACGAGTAAATATCAGTAAACGTAACAACCGGAGTCAAATCAACCGTATATTTTCCATTATGTCTAATCAAGAATGGATAATATTTTTGTCCTTCTTCTAAAGTATATCCTATTGTTTCCTTTTTTAGCTTATAGCTCTTTGGAGTATCTGTGTCTATTTCAGAAATTATACTCGAGTTCTTTATTATTTCATTACCATCATCAATTCTAACTCTAAATTTATTAGATATTTCATTTCCAAAGGAATCGATAATAGTATATTTTATATCTTCTGATCCAGTATTTATCTTATCAAATACATTGCTTGCAGAAAGTTGCGATAATAATATTTGGTGAGCGTTTACTCCACCACCCTCATATGTATACGATGCGTTAGACTGTGCCTGAATAGGAATTGTATATGGATTAACGACTTGAATTACTCCATTTTGATCGTAGTAGTAAGGTACCCCAGAAACTTGAATTTGATCTACACTTATAACTTTAACAACATCTAAATAATAATAAGTTCCAAATCCATAATCTATTTTTAACCTACCATAGCTTCCATCTTCAGTAGATGCCATCTGTGTATCAAATGCAGGTAAACTTCCATCATTATGTGGAATTCCATTTAATATATATGGGAACGCTGAAGGAGACCAGTTGATAGAAGAAACCTCAATCGCACCGTCGATTCCAACATCTGCATATCTATAGAATGGCTGACCATTTATATCGTTGTCTAAAACTATTTTATGTTGAAGTTCATATAGGTATTTTCTGTTTAAGTAATCACCGATAAAAGAGTCTTCAATATTAAGCTGTATATAGAAAATAACATACTTGAATTTCTCGTTCTTAATAAATTCATACTGTATGCTGTTGGTATTAGATGAATTATTTACTTTTACAATTGTACTAAACTTATAACCATTAAACTTAGAATTTTTAACAGATTCCGAATTATTTGAATTTAAGTCTTTCTTTTCTTTAAAGGTAAACTTTAAACCTTTAAATATGGTACTTGCAAAATCATCAGTTGATCCTCCTGATATAATGGTATATTTTTTTGATAGATTAGTTTTTGTAAAGAAAACCGTGCTTAATGTAGCATTTGGATCACTAGGATCTTCAAATTCAACCGTAAGCTCTCTACCGTCATTAACCATGAATAGATCAAAATAGTCATTATCAACATCTATAAATGTTGATCTATCTAACTCAAATCCTTCAACAAAATTAATATAACTAAAACCATCATTATGCATATCGTACGTGAAATATTCAGGCCATTGATCTAAATAAAACCACTCATGTGTAAATGCATCTCTATTTCTACCCTCAACTCTAATATCTGGAGAAAAATTAGTTCTACCGAACGCTTCATTTGTATTTAAATAATAAGGTTCTTCTCTAACATTTAAAGTATCTTTTAATACCCACTTATTAATGTTAGGAACAACTCTCGAATTAGTTGAAAATTCTTTTAGGTAATTTTCCTTTAATCTATCATATTCTGAATATATCTTTTCAAGATTATCCTCTTTTGAATCTTCGTCCTTTAATATTGGTAAAAGATTTGAAAAATATTCTCTAGGATTTAATCCAAAATCAGAAGATAATATTTCACTTTGATCTAGATTACCAATACTTGAATTTTCATATGGCGCATAATTAATATTTTCACGAGTTTCATAATTTAATTCCTTTAGTTCGGAATTAGAGGTATCATAAAAATCAAAATTCATGTCATATATGTCATATGCTGAAAATAAACCTAGATAGATCTTGTTTTTAACATATGCTAAATAATCTCCAGAGACTAAATCATTCTTTGATTCTAAAATTAATTTGTAGTAATTATCCTTTAAGTCGGGATCTTCAACAATATCTAAAACTTTATTATACCTTTCTTTATATTTAGTAGGTAAGTAGTCTCCAATTTCTATTTCAGATATAACATCACTATTAACATATACTGATTTTTTTGAAGAGTGGCCTCCTGTAAAATAATAGGAAGTATAGTAATCTAGAATATCATTACTTAATTCTAAATTGTTATTGACGTCCATTAAATCAGATTCTAGAAATTGAGTACCATTATTATTAGAAATCAATATTGTAGAATCCATTAATTTATATCCATCAACATTATTTAATATGAAAATATTATTGTCAATGTTGTACGCATCATAATCTGTATTATTTCTAATTATACCAGCAATTGAAAACGCAATGTCTGAAAAACTACCAAGTGCTGAAAACCTATTAGAAGTAAATCCTTTTTTAGGAATATTACCAGAATTATCGGCATAAAATATTCCTTCTAACTGATTAACATTTGTGTATATCTCTTTAGATGCGATAATACTAGAAACTGTTGTAACATTTATATTATTATCAACTAAGCTTGTAAGTCTTTCCCTAATCACTACGCTTTCTGCTAGATCACTAGATTCTAAACTTAAACTATATCTAGCATAGAAATTTAGAGTTTGCTGAGGATAGTTTTGAGGATTAACTGGAATGTCAATCCACTTAGAATTTAATGATAACCAAGTAGAATTTGAATCTTGTCCAGAAGTAAATTCAATATAATTACCAAATTCATCAGAAATCGATATAGTTTCGTTTCCTACATTTTTTATAATCTTAAACCTAACCGCCTCTTTTTTAACTTTACTAACTCTAATAATATCATTACTATTTGGAGTATCAACAACTTGTAATTTAATAAAGTCTTTACCTGCTTTTTGGTTTTCAATAATAGATAATGATTTATTCTTACTGGTAATACCAAGCATCGAATTTATTTCTGAGTCAGTTGCTTTTATAGAAACATTATATCTTGAAGCGGTATACGCATTTGCAGCATCTAAATTATAGAATTTTTGATTTAATCTGGCATATGATAATACCCCAGCATTTTGAAGTAGTTTATATTCAGGTATACAGAATGTCGGATCTTCTCCTCCTAAATATGAGTCTAATGACTTAAATTTAATTAGTCCATTTTTTATATAAGCTATCTCTCCAGTACCTGAATCAAAATCATCTACATATAGTCCAAAATATCTATTTACAGAATAGTCTTTTGCATCCTCATCATTAAACATAAACTCTAAGTTTACTAGATTTGCACATGCAACTTTATTTCTTCTAAATCCATCAGTTATAAAATCATTCTCATCTATTAATGGAGAATCCTTTTTAACAAAATCATCGTATATAAACTCTGGCTTATTAACAAAACCTCCTTTTAATAAATCAACCCCATTAAAAGTTGAACTTTCTCCTTCCTCCATAGTGATAGTTAATGGAGTTTCAGGGAAAAACTCATCCTGTACGTGCGATCTTAAATATTTACCAATCGATGAGGAATTACTTAAATCAAAAACTTTAACAATTTTAGAATTTCTTGTAATTTTTGTAATTCTATCTAATTTATCATCAGATAAATCCGTGAAATTAGTTTTTGGAAGAGGATCTTCTACTCTGTAGATAACAAATTTCGTTGGAAGATTATTATCTAACCAAATAGGTGCCATCATTCTATAATCTTCACTATACAGCTTAGAAGAATTAACACGAGTACCGTAATGATAATCTTCCTCAAATTGTTTAGAATAATCATCTAAAACCGAGTAATCAGAATAATTTCTTTTAGTATCAAATGTAGAATCTATCGGAGTAGACGTATTTCTATAATATGATGCTAAATCATAAGAAAACTTAGAACTAGGACTTAATTCATATTTTTTATATCTAGAATCGGCGAGCCCTCTATTCGCATTTATTGAATCAAAATATATTCTATCCTCGCTATCTACTACTAACTTAACATTAGTACTGAGTTTTGGATTAGTTCTCAATAGAGGCTTAGATAAATTATCTAGCTTGTAATTTTTTTCAGCTTTTAAATTTGGCCCAGGATTTTCTGGAATGGCCTCTTCTATATATGGAAGCGTGTATTCTAATCTATTAGAATCATTACCACAATCTAAACAAGAACTATATAAGTTCAGTGTAGATTCACTAAATATTCCTAAAGTTGTAGCATCTGAAAATTCTACTAAGTCGTAATAATTTTCTAAAAGAACCTTTGCTTCATATTCAGTGTTAGCTATAATTCTATGAACATATTCAACACACCCACATATGTTTTTAGAAAAAACAGTTCTAGATTGACCATTTATATAATCAATAAAATCAGATATGTAATTAGTCTCATTAATTCCATGCTTACCATCTATTAGATACAATGGATGTGAATTTGCACTCTGTCCAATTGTATTGGGTCCACACTTATAAAAAGCATAATATACTTTATATCCTCCAGTGTTTAGGTCTACTGTACTATATTTAGGATCTCTTGTCACGCTTGGGCATTCTTTACCTTCCCAAATAGAACCTGAATAACTAGGAACTGAACCTCCGTTAATGTCATTCCCTATGTAATGAGATCCTGTCCAAATAAAATATTGATTAGGAGAAATGCTGCCATCTGCAGCTCCTATTACATCATAATCAATAAGCTTGTTGTAATTTGAATTTTCAGCACCAGAAGGATCTGTATATAAATAGATGTTATTTTTTACTATGGTGAGTAGGTCCAATGGAGAACTAGACATATAGAATACTTCAACATCGATCTTAGGATAATGACAAAAACCAACAAACTCAGAAGCGCTATTACATTGAGATACTTGTATTGTTTTTTGCTGTAATACTGGATCTCCTGCAGTTGCACATGAAATAGTAGTAGGTAGCCAATTTTGTTGAAATTGATCCCAAAAGTAACCATAATCGACTGAAGTCGAATACATCCCTGAAGTAGCAACGTTCGTCGTATGGTTATTATCATAGAAATTTTGAACGGCGTCTTCTGGAGTGCTAAAGATGCTTATACTATTATTAACTAACTCATCTATGGTATTATAGGAAGGGCCTCCAGGGCCAGTGTAATAGTAGTATGGATTATTTAAAGGACTAGAACAAAAAGTACTAGAAGTCGTTGCATATAAAAGATTAATTTGAATACCTGAAGAACCTGGACATAATAGTGGTGTCCATCCTGCAGCATCAGGTTGAGTTCCAGGATCTATTGAAGGAACTAAAACTAAATTATTTTGGCTGTAGTCTGTTTGACTACCTCCTGCCATTAACCAAACACTACTAGTTCCATTACCATTAATGTAAAATTCAGATATAGAGTCTCCGTAAGATCCAGGGTATAAAGGTTCTAATCCAAATGTAGAATATACAGCAGGATCAGTTAAATTAGGTACATTTGCAGCGGGTGGTTCTCCAACTGGATTTGGGAAAATTAATAAATTAATAGAACCTTGAGTATGCGCATATATTATTTGTTCGATTAATGTATACGTTTCTGTTCCATCATAATACAACCAAGCAGTTTGAATTCCGCTACAATACGATCCTTCATTTAAATCCCCAGTAAAATATACTTGGAATTTTTTAACAGAATCTGGAAGTCCTACAACTGGGCCACCACCACTAGTTCCAGAAGTTCCACTAGTCCCAGAAGTTCCACTGGAACCATATGTACATGTTGTCGTGTTCTCCCATTTTAGTTGACTATTAGGATCATAATCAGCAATAAAGGCGCTTCCACTGGATAAACTACCATCAAATGATATAGATGAATATACACCAGGTGAACATTCATAACCTGAATTTCCTAATAACCCCTGTAACTGATTAATATAAATACGTACTTTAAATAGGCTTAGATCTGAAATAGATGCATTATCTGAAAGTCCATGAGGATTTCCATTAATATCAATCTGATCATACCATACGATATAGGTATCTGGTAAAGTTCCAGGGTCTGCAGGAATTCCATTGACCGCAAATAAAGTGTCATGCTGTGACGTGCAAATATTTGGGTCTGCTGTCAGCCCTGACTTATAATATACTTGAGTTTGAAACATTTAATACTAGTCTATCTTTTTATAGAATATAATCCTATACTCTATATATCAATTAAAGCTAGTATTAAATCGAGAGCTGGGCAGCCTTAATAGAGTTTTTGTTAGTGCCACTAGCTTTGTATTTTGCGAACACTTCAACATCAAAAGAAAATTGTTCTCCATCTGAATCAAATATATCTAAACCTAATTTTTTAGCATATGTTAGATTTGATATATTAGTGCTCATTATACCACCAACTTTACCAGTATCTGTAGTTGCATTATTATCAGCATAATCAGTCATTCTATATTGAAAAACAATATCTATTGAGACCGAATTTGTTTCTCCAGTTTCAATATATTTTTTACCAAACTTATTATCACCGTCAACTAATAAAGATTCTGGATTAATTGGTGCAATAAATAAATACGAACCACATGATTTACCTCCTAATAAATATTGATCGTTCGCGTCAAATGACATTTTTAATGTTCTATCATAGTTAACTCCGCCAACAGTGCCTATTAGTCCATTAGTATGTTTATATCCTAGCTGAATTAATCCGTTATTTGCATCAGATTCTAAAGTAGCGGTTACTGGCATTGTACCTACCACCCCAGCACTAATTTGATTTTGTAAGATTGATTGTACTTCAGCGCCAGTTAACCCGGCAGGGTCGACTGCAGATGATTGATAAGAGTTGTAAATATTAACTAAATCAGGGTGATCCTTGTGTAAATATATACCACCATCATAATTTGATGATGTTACATTTGTTAGGTTTGTAACATTAACTAGGTTTTCTGAAAATGCTCCGGAAACATCATATGTCAAAGAGTTAGAATCATATGTTCCAAATGTTCCATTCCATATAAAATCAGATCCTGATCCATTTCCTGTAGCACTAGGAAGAGAAGTTACGTCATATGACATTAAATATTCATAATCGGCAATTGAAGACGTTGTTGGAGAAATAGCAGGAATATCTAAATATAATTTATTTTCATTAGAAATATCCATAAATCTAGAGTATATAAACTGACCTCTTCTTTGTGCAGATTGATAAGGCGCGCTAAAGTTATATTCTACAGAATTAGTACCGAAAGTGAGCGATAATGCGTCACCTGATATATTTTGATACTGTATTGGAACCATATCGTATTTCGCTTCGGTAGTATAATATGTGTCATTTACAACTTTTTCAGGTATTTCAAAATTAGGATCTGGATCTATACCAAACCCATATGAAATTGCATTAGATGCTGACGCTGAAGATCTAAAAGATGGTAGACTTCTATCTCCTATAATCCTTGCAATTAGCTCTAACTGAGATGCATTTGTATTTTCTAATAAAAGTTTAAATGTCTTAGTAACAATATGCCCTTTTTTAACAGTTAAGTCTGCAGTTTCATCAGCATAATATCCAGCAAATACTTTATTATTAGTATTTCTTTTTATATTAATAACAGTACCCTCTTCATTTACTAGTTTTACAGAAAGTTCACCTTTAATTCCGGAAATAGTCTCTTGAAGAGATTTAACTTCATTTTGTAAATCTGTAAGTTTATCAAAAAGAGAAATTGGAGTTTGTTCCGGTGATAAAAATCCAGAAGCAATTGAAGTTGCATTATGTGAAAAATACTTTTCATTAGCAATAAATGAATCATCTATGTGGCTATATACTCCTTTTGATTCTAATTCATCATTAATCCTAACAACAGCAGATTCTGTTTCATTTTCACTAACAAGTGTTGATATGTTAGTAGTATCTAATTCTCCTTCCGGAAACTCTATTCTAACAACATCGCTCCAGTCGCTAGTTATTGGATTAGATGGAAAACCAGCCTCTGAGACCGACTTAACTCTAATATCTACAACCTCACCCTTTTGGATTGGAATATCTAGCTGGTTAAAATTAATTTCTTGACCATCTTCAACCGATCCTTCAGCCCAATAAAATTTACCAGTAGTCTCATCTTTTAGTCTTTGTCTAACACCAGTCTTAACTTCATTCCAATTAGAAAATACTCCAGTTTTTTCAGTTTCATTTGACTTAAATGGAATTTGAGCAATTTCAGAAGACTTACCACTAGTTGATAAATATCTGTACTGCACAATAAACTGAACAATATTTTGAGGTATTGTTTCAGCTGCTAATTTAGGTTCTGGAATTGACCAAAATCCTCTAATTCTAAATTTAGGTTCAATCTTAGTGACATTAGCATCACTTGAAATTGACTTAATCTGATTTACTATAGAGCTATAAAGTTTTGTTTCAGCAGCTCTACTTTCAATTAGAGATCTTAATTCATTTCTGTCTCTGTCTCTTTCGATTAGAGAAGAATATTTTCTAGTAGAAACCTTAGATCTCTTCTTAACAATAGTGTCATCTAATTTTTTAACAGCCTCTTCAACATTAATCTTATCAGAAGTTAATTTTTTAACTTTATTAATAGCATCGTTTTCAGTTAAATGCTTGTTTATTTGAACAACTTGAAAGTTAGTTGCTTCTAATGTTGGAGAATCTGGAGTTTTTCCAAGAGTAGCCGGTGGAATTGCATCTTCTTTAAGTGCTTTAATAAATTGACCGAAGTCGGCAACCTCTTCTTTATAATAATCAGCAAGACTTTTTACTTGACCACTTTCTAAAGTTGTGGTTAAATCATTACTATATATTGATACTCCAGGAGACCAATTTTCTGCTAAAATGTTTGAATCAGGATCAATTGCTTTAAAGAAAACAACCATGCTTTCATTAAATCCAAGATTGATTTCAATTTCAACCGCAATATTATTAGCTTTATAAATTCTAAGAGAATCTGCTCCTATTTTTATAGGTTCATATCCTTGAATTAATTCTAATTCAACCTGTCTAGTTGAACTATCAATATTCTTTACTCTGTATTTTGTACTGTTTTTTCCACTATTAACCGCAACCTCATCTCCAACTTTTAAAACTTCGGTATCTTTTAATTCCTTCTCAGAATCAGTATATGTTAATTTATCTAGAGTGTATACTTTAATATTCCTTTGAATAGAATTACCTCCAGAAACTACCGTTTTCTGTATATTATCAATAGAAGTTACATCGAATGTTCCATAATATTGAGTGTTTCTATATGGAAGGTCTCTAACTTCCTCATCATTATAGAATGGTATATTATTTGCAGCTAAGCCTGAAATAACTTCAGAATAAATTAATCCCTCTTTATCTTTTAATTCAGTATCAAAATATTCTTTAGCATAATCAAACGTTGTTTCAATGATAAGCCTCTTAATTAAAACTCTTTCAGTATCTGAACCGACTTGAGAACTTACATCAAATTTTGTAGTAAGGAGAGGTGTTAAAAAATCTTCGAAAAAATAATTTGATTTTATCCCAAACTCTGAAGGCTTATTAACTGAAGTTATATCATTTGCAGGGCTCTTTAAATTCCCAGTATATATTCTTTGGTATGTTCCGTCTGCTAATTTAATTTTTGAAGTTCCATCTGTTAAGTCTGTTAACGCTTTTAGATTAGTATCTAATCTTTCAAGCTCACGTTGCATATATCCAAATGCTGGAACATAAACAGTTTTCGTGCCATCTCCCGTCAAAAGTTCCAAAGGTATACTTTTCTTATCGGTGGTTACTGCCTCATTAATTCTCTCAAATGTCTTAAGAGAATTTACATTAATTTCAAGCAATTGCTTGATAACTGTTGAGATTGAATTGTTTGTGTTCATGTTTACCTAATAATATCTACTTCAAATTGATACGTTACTGGATCAATACAAATTACTTCAATATATGGTTTATTCGTGATTAAATCTGCTGGAGAAATATCGGCTATTAGCTTATCAAAGTCTCCAGATTTTCTAGTTCTAATCTTAATGTTATTACCATCCATATTGATAGTTTCAAATGTAATTCTAACAACCTGGCCCTCTTTCCATTGAGTGGTTGAATCATCAATGTATATATTTAAATCATCATTCGCAGTACCGGTAGAAAACTTATTAATAAAGCTAATTCTATTTGTAAAAGGTTTAAGTTTACACCATATACCATACTGACTTAAGCCACTACCATTTATCTGAATATCAAATAATTGATTTGTAGTTATAGAACCAGAAACAGATTTAGAAGCTATATCCCATTTAAATAATCCTAAATTTTCATATCCTTTAGTAGTGTTGTTTACTTTAATTTTATTTGGAACAGACTTATCAACCGAAGTCCCAGCTCCATCAAATATAACATTTGTATTATATTGTAACTCAACTGGAATTGTTCCATCAATTAAAGAATTTAATTTATCGTGTGCCTTTGTGATTAGCTTTAATAAAGCATCAGAATCTTTTAATTGAGCTGATGTATTTTGAAAATCTTGTTCCAGTTCAGTAACTCTAATATCTAAATCCTCTGCAGTTTCTGTTGCTAAAACAAGTTGTTCTATTTGGTTTAACCTTGTCTCTAAATCTCCATATCTATCATTTGCTCTAATAAGCAACTCTGCGGCATTCTCTAATAATGTCGTAGTGTCCATGAATAGATCCATAGAGAACGTAGTAAAATCATTAATATTAGTTTCTACCCCTACGTTATCAAGTGACGTGTTAAACTTTAAATTTAATTTTAGTGAAAACGCATTTCCATTTAAACCAGTTACTTCGTTTGGCTTATACTTAATTTGTTCATTAATTCTTGCTCCACCGCCACCAATGCTCTTAATATCATCAAGTATTAAAATACCGTATAAATTGGTAGATCTATTTGCAGGAACCGAAGAACTATATAAGTCATAATAAACAAGTACTGCATTAAATTTAAAATCACTTCCTTTTTTATTATAGTCGTTAAAATTCTTAACTTTACTATCACTTGTTATTCCATAATATGATTGAGGATTCCAATCGATACCTACTGAATTGGTACCATTCGTGTTTATATCGTAAAAAGGCCCTAATGCCTGATCATAACTATCAACTATTGGCGAAAGATTTAGATTAGGATCTGGGTGTGTTTGATTATCTCTACCTTCAATCCAGTCCGGGTCAGCATATAATTGGTTTGCCGTTGTATTATAATTCGATGGCTCAAATAATACAGTCGGTGTAGTTCCTGCAGATGACGGAACATTAATATAAACTTCATGATAAGCGTTCCCTTTATATGCTATATCATTTTCAGCATCAATAGATCCTAAATATTTAACTACTCTGTCGTATACCTGACCGGTTTGAGTTGAATTAGAATCTTCTGTGTAATTGCCATTGTTTGATTCTGTTGAGTCTGCTGATTTAAATCTAACAGCACCAACTTCACTCATCATTTTAAAAAACAGCTTTTCAGCATCTGATTTTAATAAAATAGGATCAAAATCATCATCTTGTAGAATAATTTCCTCAGCGTTTAATGCATAATTTTGAAATGTTAACGCAAAATCAACATTTGCACCATTTCCAGAAGGAACATAGTTACTTCCTGAAGATTCTAATAAATTACTATAATCAATAGTATTAGAACCTAAACTAGATGTTGTAAAATCTGGCAAATCTAATAAAGCATATCTACTAAACTCAAATTTAAGATCTGCATTATTAAAAGCACGTGTAATATCTCTTGCAGCTGAGGCAAAAGCATACATTGTACCTCCTTGAGGTTGTGGTATTCTAACTAATGGAGTCGCCATTTATTTTACTTATTTTATTTATGCAATTGTTGCGTTGTGTGAACTAATCACGTACCATGTATTATTAGCGCTGAAAAATCTTAAAGTTACAGATGAATTTAAATCATCTAAACTAATTGAAGTTGCTCCAATATTAACATTGTTTTGTCCTCCCACACTAATTGAGCTTCCAGAAGTACTGATAACAGTTACTTCTTGACCTTCTTCTCCAGTAGGTAAGTCAAATGATACTCCACTGAAATAAGTCGACCCTGCCATTTCGGTAGGTGCAGTTGATGTAGAACCATTTCCTGAGCCAGGTGCTCCAATCATTCCTGATTTTTGAATTTTGCTCTGTAAATCAACATCTCCTCCAAAATCAGCGGCAACGCTAAATACAGCAGACGTAGAATCTACTGATAAAATTGGAAGTGTTGAAGATCCATTCAAATAAGTTAAGTTAATAGAAGACGCCGAAATACTATCAACCCCAGAGATCGTACTTGTAGTTGGATCTATAAGAGATGTAATATCAGCAACTTCATCATTAATAGCCGTAAAGTTAGCGTTAATTGTTAACCTAGAAGATGATAATGAATCTGTTCCTAGAATTTCTGTAATGTTTGCCATCGTTTAATTTTTTAGTTTACTTTTAGTATATTTTTGTGAGCGGTGTTAATATTCCCATTAGTATCCTCAACTTCTAATGAAATTGTGTATTCTCCAGGGTTCTTAAAGAGATATGTTAACACCATATCACCATAATATATATCACTATTATCTGGATATGTATTATTGGTTATTGTCCATTTTCTTAATTTCATCCCCGGCATCTTTGAATATTCAGGACAAAATGTAACGTGGGTCGATCTATTAATAGATCTCCAATCAGTAAATATGTCTATCTCGTCAAATGTAGGATTGTATGTTACTTGGTGAACCTCTCCAATTATGTTGCCATTTGTAATTGAAACCGAATCATATTCATAGGTTCTCGAATCCTGTTTACCAACTGCTAGTATATATGCAACCGAATCAACTATACCATCTGGTTGTCCATTTTCTTGACCAACTAAATTATAAATAAATTTATTAATAATATTATCTGATGAGTTATTTAATTCGTCAACTATTAATTGCCACCCCGCGATATCAGATAGAGATGTTGGTGTTGGTGATTGAATAGTTATAGATCCTGATTCTAATTGATTTGTTGTTGGATTAATATGGTCTATTGTAAGTACTGAACTATTTTGAATATCTTCAATTATAAAAGAAGCTGCTAAATCAGCACCAATTCTAGTAGAATTCCACCAAACATCAGTTGTCCAATTCCAAGAAAAATCACAATTATTCCAAAAGTACGGACCGCTTGTTTCTGAATACCCAGTATCAGAATAGAGATCTAAGTATCTGACAACTGTAGAAAAGTTTTCATTAACTTCTTCGCTCGATTCATGTGGATAATTTGCTCGATTTAGTCCAATATACCAACTTCCTATAGATTCATCAATTTTATTAGGATTATGTAGTGGCAAATCCCAATATCCACCTACACTATTCCAATTAATCTTTTGTCTATCACTCCATGTGTTTTTTCGTAAAGTTTTATAAAATCCATAAAACTCTACTTCTTTCTGATCAACAAAAACCATTTCTCTTTTTAGATCTCTAGACATATGTCCAAAAAGATCGTATGTTCTCATTTCAATATCATAATTTCCTGAGTATGGTAAAAATATTGGAAAAACAATAAAGTCTTCTATTGGTCCTCTAAAAGAGTGAGACCAATTAGGTCCATTAATAATCCATTCTATTTCATAAATCCATCTTTTCCACCAATCATTCCAAGTTACTAATAGATTAGGATTAGGATCTACAGCATCATTCCAATTAAATTCAGCAGAATCCCATGTATAATCAAAGGTATCTTTACCGTCTAAAATTATAGGACATCCTACTGGAATATCTTCATTAAAAGTTTCAAGACTATTATCATGATAATCTTCATAAAACAAAGTTATTGCGTTTCTTAAATTTTCTAATTGAATTGAAGAAAGATTGCCATAATCTTTAAATTCTGTATTTAGTAAAGTTTGATAATCTTGATACCCAGATCCTGTAGTATCGTTAGGATCAAAAACTTTTTTAAGAATAAGTGAAATATCTTCAATAAAAGTTTTTCTATTTCGTGGAAATTGTTTATATTTAATATCGATACCCTCTGTAAAGAATGCGATTGCGTTTTGATTATTCCAGATATTTAAATTTTTCTGCGCAAAGAAATCGCCTTCACCAACAATATCTACTATTTTAGCATTTAGAGGAAGATACTCTCTTTGGAGTTTAGACTTTAGGCCGTAGAGTTTAATTAAAACTTCTTCGGGCGTAAAATCAAATACTTCATCTACTGTTGGAATATCCCAAACATCAACTCCTCCATTAGGAACATTTATTTTATATACTAAACTAAACCTGCTAGTCTTTTTAAGATTACTAGAAGGTATTTCAAATGGAAGGCTCTTGCGAACAGCTTCTCCATACTTGCTTGAGTTAGGAACAGGTATTGCTTGTAATTTACCAAATGAGCTGCTTCCTGTATTTATATTTAACCAATACTCTTTTAACGTGATATTGTTATATCCAAAGAAATCAATTGCATTGAGAATTGCCTTATAAGTTCCTATAAATGGTTGAATATTTGAAAGTTCTAAAAGTAATTCTCTTCTTTTTTGATTCATGAGAATATAATCGGGAGACATTTCAGTAATGTCATGTTCTTTAAATAGAATAAAGTCTCCCTCATCTAGAGTTGCTCCTAAATTTTGAAGTAATAATCTAAGTCTTTCATCTTCACCCACAACTTCGCCGTACACAAAAATCTTAGCGATTAATGTTTTATTAGATCCATCGATAGAGTATACTAGAAGTGTTCTTTGGTGCCTTCCTTCAATCTGAGAACTTAGCGCTATATTAACTTGAATTGCTTCGTTGTCAAGACTGTTTAATACTTTAACACCTCCATTTATTGAAGAAATAGTAGAATTATCTAAAACATTTATGCTATAATAATCTTTTACATCGATTTTAGTTAAACCACCTTCTATTTTAGCACCATAAATAATTATATCACTCGAGTCATAATTATCTTCTTTCCACTCAAATGAAATACTAGATGTACCGGTTTCAGAAACAGGTTTATTTAAATATGTTCCTCCATTATATTCTACCTCTTCTAAAAAGAAAAGGTTAATAGATTCATATAAGCCAGTTGAAACCTCTTCTAAGTATACCGAAGTTTCAAATACTCCCTCAGAATTAATAGTAGTATCTAATATACTAGAAGTTCCATTAAATATTTTTAAGTTAGAATACATTATCTAATATTTATGTCATCTTTTTTAACGGTAAAGTTTTTCCACTGTTGTAATTGTTTAACCGACCTTATAAGGTTCATTAAATAATCATTTAAAAATCCAATAAACTCTCGCATTGTTTGATTTCTTTGTATATGCGAAGACAGATTTCTTTGCATCAGTTGATCCGAATAATTAAAACCAAGATTTAATCGATTATCCTTTCTAGTCTTAGCACCTTCATATAAATTAGAAAGTTTGTATTTTAATAAGTCTTTAAATAACGATTCCATTATAGTGATTTTCTATTTCCAGCTTGAGTTCTTGTATAAATAGTTCTAGGAACTGGTACATCATCAAATGTAACAGAAAGACTTGCTTCTTCATTTATAGAAGGAACATCTTTAATTTCGTCTCCATCTCTATCTAACCAGCCTCCTCTAAATACTGCAACTTCTTCTTTATCCATAATAATATCTCCCCATTGATCTAAACCTGCGATATCCGATGGTATAGAGTCTCCCGGTCCAATTTGAATCTTTTCAACCTCATTAATTTTCTTAAAGAAGATATACTTTTGTTTACCATTGCCAATATCTTCTAGAACAACAGGCTCTTGCGCTGCAATTGTAGTTGTTATCGATTCATAATATCCAATCCTTCTAGCAGTTTCTTCAGTTTCAGATCTAAATTGAACATTAACAGAATCTACGCCATCAACTTCTTCTAGAATATAGATAATATCACTCTTAGGAAGTTTATCTCTTCGAGTAACATTTAATAAGTAGTTAGAAACTGCAGATCGGATGTCATTAAAAATATCTTCTTTGCTAAAACCTTCAAAATATCTAACAGAAATATCCATTGTATATTTTCTAACTTTAGGTTTAACAAATTTAACCTCAGTAGTAACCATCATTTGTCCACTTTCCTGTAACACATCGGTCATTTTATCATATTCTGACTGATCAAAAAACATCTCCTGCTCAGGCATAGAAAAATAATCTTGGTTTTTTGATAGTTTTTTTCTAATATCAGGAACTGCAAATATGTAAATAACATTGTCATCATCTATGTAGCCATCATCGCTAGTATTGTATGCGTCTATATATGAAAATAAACCATATCTAGATAAAAAGTATTCATAATTATCAGGAGTTGCTAACACGAATGATTTAGATGAAAGCGGTGCTATTATTTTTGTAAATTCTGTAGATTCTGGCTCAGCTCCCATTTTAGGAGAAGAAGTTATTTCTACTGTTAATAGTTCATTTAAATCAAAGAAGTTACCAGAACCATCTCTGCCTTCAGCTATCCATTTAATAGTAAGGTCTTCAGCATCTTCTAAATTACCTTCAGCACCTTGATGTATTATATACTCAATTTCAATAGTTGATCCTAGTTGAGGAATCATTCCAAAATTGTTAGTACCAAAATAAACATCTAATCCTCCAGATATTCCTGTTTTTACAATAAATCCTTTATCTCCAGCATTCATTTCATAGACAGAATTAAATTTTGTCCACTGTTCTCCATTTACTGAAACTTTAATTAAATTATGATCAGTTTTACCAGAAACTTGAACATTATATGTTTGAAAAGATTCTCCAGTACCTGTTAGTGTTTGAGTTTCTGCCTTTCCTTGAACGATAACACCCTTAATTGCCTGTACTTGAGATTTTGAAATTCTAAACGAATCTTTAGAAGTTCTTAACATATAAGACAATCCATTTGCATCAAATTTAAGTTCAGCATTTGCTGGAATTGTAATACCATCTCCAGCTATTTTAGTAAATTCACCAGATTGCATATTTAATCTAATTGAAATCTCACCAGTTGCTGCAAACCCTCTAGTAGGATCATGTCCAGCAAGTCTAGCTAAACCATAAATAGATTCTGGCTGTTGGGCAGTATATATGTTTTGCTCAACTGTAGAATCTTCAATATAGAACATTATTAATTCCGAAAGTTCAGATAATACTCTTAGTATTTGAGCAAATGGTGAAGCATTAGAGAACAGCGTATTAGATCTCTTATACACTCTAGCAATATATGTTCTGGTATCATCATATATTTGACCAGCTACTGCTCTCGTCTTTGTTAAAAACTTTAATTCAGCCATTTAATTTTTTTAATTTTTTAAGTAGTTGCAACAGTGACCATATATTGACTATCAATGGTTATGTCTATATATGCCTCATCTCTAACCTGCCCTCTAACAAAAGAAACTTTAGCATCAACTTTATATTTAGTTGCTAAAGGGCAATATGTAGAAATTTGCTTATCAATCTCATTTTTTATAGCAAATTCGTTTGCATTTAATTCATATATCATATCATTTAAACTGCATCCAAAATCAACATCCCCAAGAACCTCTCCCTTATTCGTAAATAAGATAGTTTCTATTTGAGCAATCAATTGATTAACCTCATTTTTTATATGAGGTTCCCTAGGATTAAAATTAGGATCGCCGAGTGTTTTGATATACAGTTCCATATTCTATTTATTATAATTAGCTGTGGAACATCCAGTCAACGCCTTCATCTCCTTTTATTTCTTCTTTAATTTCAGCTAGCTCTTCGTCTCCCATTGATTTAATAGCATCATAATCAAAGTCAACATTTCCAGGTAGTGCGAATTTAAATATTCCAAGCTTAGCGCCCAATGATTGTTTTACTCGAGCACTGACATATCTAAAAAATATTTCATCATTAAACAATGCACAATCTTCGATAGTCTCATACACCTGTAGAACAACATCACCCTTAGGAGTGTCACCCATAAATTTAATTTCACCGTTCAATTGTGAATATGCAAATGAGATTGGATTCTCTAGAATTTGTCTAGATAAATCCATTAGCGACCTATTAACAACATAGTATTGAAGCTGCTCAGCAAACTCAGCAGGTCCTGAACCTTCATATGCATTTTTAAATAACATTCTATCTAGAGTAAAGTCTCCTTCTGCACTAAATCTAAAATCTAAACTAGATCCCGCATTCTGCCAACCACTACTTAAATCCCAAAGTCCAAATATAGAAAATACTTCACCAGCTCCTGAGCTATCAGCACCTGGGAGATGTAAAGCCCTGTGCGATTTAAAATATTCACTTTCAAAAACTTCATGCGGAACATGATAAAAGTTCTCTTGAACAGAATATTCATAGTTTTTATAGAACCACTTTTTAGCCCTATTAATAATGTTAACAATTTCGCGGGTTGGTAAATTTACAGGCACCATACATGCTCCTGTAATTTCATCGCCTAGTTCATCTAGAAACGAATTTAAACAATCATTTCCAAAATCCCTAGGAGTACTAGCACTACCAACACTACCACTTCTAATTTCTCCCATTTTAAGATTTTATTTTTTTACTTACGACAATTTCCGCATCTTCAAATCTTGCGTAATCATCAATCATTCCTTCTCTAAAAATACCGCCAATCATTCTTCCTTTAAATACGCCATCAGTACCAAATATGTAGCAATTTTTTGCAGTGCAACTACCATGAAAATATGATGACTTTATTTTAGAATTAGAAATTTCAGTACTTTGGTATAAATTACATTTTTCTAATGTTGATTTATCTACCTTACAATTATGAAAATCAGATTGAAATACATTACCATCTACTATACAATCTACTAAATCTACATCTTTAAGCTCGTAACACACTGGAAATTCGCCATCTTTAATCTGAAGTCTTGATATATCTGAATCATAATTAATAATACCCTTTGTTAAACCTCCCAAAGATATAATATCGACAATTCTATTTTTAATTCTACCCCACTGCATTTCAATAATAGCATCTATTTCTTGTAGATCAACCATTATATGAATATCTGGAAAATACTTCTTAATATTTTTATGACTTGCTAATATGCTTCGATATGGTAAATTCTTATTTAGAATCTTTTTTAATTCTAATCTATTTTCTTCTGTAAAATTAAAGTCTGAACATGACTTCCAAATTTGAACAATAAATCTCTCAAGAAGATATAAAATATCTTCTTGTCTATGTTCGTAGTCTTTTCCTCCAATATATCTAAACTCAAGATAATTTTTTACTTTCTTATCAAAGTTTATTCCATAATATTTAGTATTTGGAAAATTAAAATTATTATGGGAAATTTGAGAGCTATCAAAATAAAATGATTCATTTTTTGGCATAATCCACTTAATAGATTTGGCATATATAGAATCTTTTCTATTAGGAAAGAATTTGTATACTTGATCTTCATTAAAATCAAGAATAAATTTTAAAGTATTCATTCTTGAAATCATATTTTTATCTTCCAATGAGTGTTTTTGGAATGATAAATTTAAATGGATTGATGATCTTTCTGTAGTATATCCATTTTCTCTAATCCATGCTAGCATTTTAATTATTATAATTCTAGCGTTTCGATATGGTACTGCTCCAGTGACTAACTCAATTAGACCTTTACCCCCGCTCATGTCGGGCTCTATTTTAAATGTTTTTTCGTCTGGCTGAAAGTCAGAGTGAGCCTTGGTCTCAATACGAATATCACGACCTAAAAGAACCTTGAGCATATCTCTGGTCTCTTCTAGATCGTGATTTGAGTAGAATTCAAACTCAACGCCTATTTGAGAAGCATTGAGTATTGAATTTCTATCTGAATTTTTATTTAATGTTTGCATCAACTAATATGATATTATACTCTATTGTATATATCATAAGTAGTTGAGTGAACTTATTCAGGAAGTTTTAAGAAGATCTTTTGAGAATCTTTATCGACTCTACTTATTTGTACAGTTATGGAATCTCCCGAGTTATAAAGATCTATGATACCATCTGGCAATTCACTAACGTGTAATAATCCAACCAAACCTTCTTCTACGGTTATAAAAATACCATAATCTTTTTTAGTTTTTACTTTGGCTTCTACAACACATGGAATTTTAAATCTTTTTTCTATATCTTTCCAGGGATTGTTAATCGTCTCGGCCTTTTGGCTTAAAGTAATCTTAGAATTACTAATAATATCTTTTACCCAAAATTCTACAGAATCTCCTGGTTTAATTTGTCTAGATTTAAAGTTCTTTAAAGTTTCTTCATCTAAATCATTTATATGGATCATTCCAGTTAAACAATTATTAAATTCAACAAATACACCATATTTAGCAGTTCCAGTAACAGATCCAGTTTGCTTATTTTCAATATCAGCTTTAAGATTATCTATTTCTGTAGGAATCATCGCCTGTAGGTATTTTCTATGAGAAACTACAATTGTTCCACGTTCATTTGAAAAACTAACAGGAACAACATATAATTCTTCGCCGATAATTGACTCAAAATCATGTAATTTATTAATTCCGGCAAGAGAACCTGGCATAAAACATTCAACTCCCTGGATATTAACAATATAACCTCCATTTTCAATCATATGTGAAACTTTACCAACCCATGCAGTATCTGCGGTATCAATGCCAGCCTGAAGATCTATGAATACTTTTTGCTTCATTCCTCCAGAAATAGAACCAATAACCATCGAATTAACTCCTGTATTTCCAGGATCAGTGATTAATACTGCAACTTCATCACCTGGCTTATAATCTTCTAAAACCGATCCAGGTTCTTTTGAAAGCTTTACGTAAACCATTTCTCGATAACTGACATCAACAGTCATCCAATGTTCACTCACACCATATATTTTTCCATCAACAATGTCTCCTAAATTAATAATTGTTCTTAGGTTAATTGAATCTTCGTGCGCTGAATAGGTATCATATAGCTGTTGAGCATATGGTTCTCTTGAAAAAACTTTATCTCTTCCGTTAGTTTTAATGTGTGGATTTGGCGTGCGAGTCCTGGTAATACATGTTGCTTCATATGCCTCCCAGTCAAAATCTCCTTCAGGAGTTAGCCAATTTTCTTCTTCAGTCTTTTGTTCGATTACGTTAGAAGTAGACTTTTCTTCTAATACTAAGGATCCCTTATCTAAGGTAGTAATCCTTTTACGTTGTTGTTCTGACATTTATTTTTTAGATTAAAGTGTAATACAATATTATATATCTATTAAACCGTGATTCCTTTCCAAGGTATTACGGTTGGTATTAAAACAGGTGGAGCAGGCACAAGACCTACATAAATTCCACTTATTGTTTCTAAGTGATTTTGAAAACCTTCTACTAAATCATTTAACATTTTAGAAAGAGCAGTGTTAAAATCTTGTTCATTATCATATTTAGAAAATGCATTTTTAAATCCACGTGCAACAGGAACTGGGTTTCCTGGGAAAAGAACAAGAGTTCCTGGGGCCGGAGTTGTTATTGGTGGAATTGTTGGAATTGGTAAAAAAGATCCAGGAGTAAGAGTAGTTGACCAATAAAGAACAACTGCTGCACCAATTGGCAACATTAAAGGAATTGATGGCTTAATTCCAGTAGAATGCATAGTCTTAAGAACCCCTAATATCGCAGTTGCTATTCCTTGTTTTGCTGTTTCCATTGCAGCATTGTATACTGCTGGATTAATAGGTCTAATTGTACCTAAATGTTCTTGTCTTGCAGTAGAGATTGCTAAATGATATTCTTCAGCTATTTTATTAGCTGTTTTTTTCATTTCAGAATCAATATCTAAAACCTCAACGGTTTGTGTTGGGTCATTAGGGTCCGGTTCCGGAATTAGTAATGGAGACGGCATATCTTCTGCTGGAATAACACCAGACGCTGTTCCGTTAGTTCCTTGAAAATACAAATTCATATTAATTTTAAAAGAATCGAATGCCATTATAGAATAGAGTTAACGGTTAATTCTTGATTATAGTCATCAAGTTCATTAAAATACGTCTTAATTGTAGTTTTTCCAGATCCTTCAATTACCTCATATTTAGATACTTCTCCTGAATCAACTCTTTGATCTAGACCCTCAATAAGAGTAAATAAAATAGAATCTCTAGCATGTTTATCGCTTGGTAAATCACCGGACTTTTCAATATTATATGTAATATTTCCTTCAGTAGCAGTTCCAATAACTTGATTTCCATGCATTAGCACGTCTTCTTCAAAATATTCACCAACAATAATCTTACCATTTACACTCATTTTAAAAGATTTTATGTAGTCTTCACACTTTTCTTTAATAAGCTTAGGTCTAATTATTATATTAGACCCTGAAGAAGTAATAGGTCTTTTACTACCCTCTTTATTAAAACTTGCTAGCTCATCATACAATTTTTTGCTGCCTTTAAATAATCCAATTGAAGATAGTACTATTATGTTATTAAATTCTTCAGAAATATGCTCGTATATAAAATTTTTAGCAGATTTTTTAGATGTAAAAATAGGATCTATAGTTGAACATGCACTGACTACGTTTCCACTAGATAGAGCATTTTTTAAGTTTTCTTTAGCTCCAGAGTTTTCTATCTCTCCAATAAAATTAAAAGTTTTATCATTTGATGTTTTTAAACTTCTTGCAATCAAATCCTCACATGCCAAAATAATATTTTCGGCAACAGTGCTATGTGACGATGTTACAATATAACTTTCTTCGTAGGTTTCAATAAGTTTATCAAATGTCATTTTTTACTATTTTTGCTGAATAAAACCAGGTCCTGTATTATTATTTATCTGTGTTTGTAGGTTAAGCATCGCTCCTAATTGAGGCGGAAGCGGAGGACCGGAAGGTCCAACTCCAGTTGGATGTGTGTGTCCATTAAACTGCGATATGATTTCAGATAAAAGATCAGCAAGAGTTTGGCCTTTAACTGCAGGCTCTGTCGTGTCTGTCCCAGACGTTGCAATATAGATTTTATCAGAGTTAATAAATATTTCTCCATCCGTAGAAAATCTAATCATAGGGGCATCTGTTTGGGACTCTCCAGTGGTCATAACTAAACCATCTTCTGGGGAATAATATAATCTAACCCCTCTTTCTTCGTCATACACGAGTGACACTACGTTTTCTGGGTTAGCACTGTTTTGTAAAACTTCCGATTTAAGTGCTTCATTTTGATTAACCTGAAACCAATATTCAGGGTGATAAACGTCTCCATTATCAAATCTAACAGCAACAATGTCTCCAATTCTTGGAACAAAATGCTTTCCAGAAGTATCTCGATTCATAGGACTTGCCCATGGAATAACTTCATTTGGAAGTAAATCAAATTTACCAAACACTTTTACTCTACACCTTCCGTTAAGTAATGGATCCACGTTGTCTACTACTTCGCCAATCCAATGAGTATCTCTAATATTGTCTTTATATAACTCTGTAGTTGTTGACATTATTTATGTGCATTTTCGTTAAGAGGCCCTTCACTATCCGGTGCAGTTCTATCATAAACACTAATTTTTCCAAGGGAATCATTATCTGTTGGCGTAGTATCATAGACATTTGAACTTTCTAAAGTTTCATTATCAACAATATTAGATCCTGAATACACGTTTTCATAATTTAGAGGAGGCTTTTGACCTGGAACTGAATCATACGCATTAGCATTAATCGGTTGCTCATTTTTAAGAGGTACTGGGTCGTATACTTCTCCGAGTCCTATTGAAGGTCCACTAGAATTATTTCCATTTCCAACAGCACTTCCTACTAGGTTAGCAATACCATTAATAGACCCCGTGCTTACTGCATCCTGAATTGAAGATGCCAAATTTAATCCATGTACATTTCCTAAAAGAGCTCGCGCTATAACATTATCAACTGTCCTATCAATAGCACCACTAACAACCTGTCCCGCTTTTTCTTTAGCAACGTCACCTATCATTTGGCCTAAAGTTCTGTCATCTTTAATGGCATTATTTGCATACTCTCCTGTATATGAAGCATTTTCAAAAAATATTTTAATTTTTGGAGCAGCTGGCTCAGATGGGCTCCTAGAAAGATCAGCAAAAATGCTATCAGTTGAGTCTGGATCAAATTGACAATATCCTAATTCTACTTTAAAAAATGGTCTAACATTTTTAACGCTATTATCTTTTCCAAAAACGTCTAAGTTTTCATTACCTGTTAATTGTGCGGCTCCATTTGAAAATCTTTGAGCAGATGATACCGCAAAATCTCTTACTTCAGAAACCCAAACCCACATTCTAAAACGCCTAATGTTTTTTGGTAAAACTTCAACCCATCTATCAAAATCAAAGGCTGCTCTTTTATATAAATCTATCATCCCAGAAGTAGTTAGCTCTACAGTCTCTAAACAACTTATTTCAAGTGCTGGATCACCTGCTCCCCAATAAGGTTCTGCAAGTTTTCCATATTTTCGGGTAGCATCTAAACCAGAAACACTTTGCCAAAACCAAGGAAGCTCACTATTTACTCTTTTTAAAATTTTGATAAAATTTTCAAGCGATGTCGCTCTTTCTTCATCTTGTATAACATTTCTAAGATAATTAAGAGCCTCTCCATTAAAAAGAGGAGATTCTTCAGAATAGTAATCAAACATAAAAAAGAACGACAAGTATGTAGGATCTTCCGCCATATTACTATAGCGATACCCTTTTCTAAAATCATTTATGGATTTAAAATCTTGCATATTCTAATTTATGTATTTATTGAATTTACTGCAGACATTCTTGCCGGCCATTCCCTTCTAATTAATGTAACTTCTTGATAAAAGTTACTTCTTTTCATTCTATATACAATATCAATTGATTCTATTAAATAGTAACCAGAAAGAAATTGGTCTAGCATTTGATCTGGTTCTTTTTCGTCACTTTTTGGAATATCTACACTAGAATCTGTAAATCCTTTATCTTTTTTTGCTTCTTCTAGATTTTGGGCACCTTTAATTGCTCTTGAATCCGTGTGATATAGAAGTACTGGTATTTTTTGAAATCTATAAAGAGATGGGTTAAAAGATTCTAAAGTTATTTTTAGCTTTAATTTTTGAGTTTCATCAATATTTCTAATATTATGTAGCTGTGAAAATATATGATTCTGGTGGACATTTCCTAAACCTTCTGTGCCAACGTCTTGTCTTCCCATATATTTATGTTTAATTAAGCTAGAATATTCTTCAGATTCTCTATTTCCTTTTAAAGGTTCTTCAATATCTTTTAAATTTTCTGCATTAGCACTAAGTGCTTCAACTGTAAATTCATCTAATCTTTCATCTGGAGACTCTGCATTGTCATCATAGATTTGAACATCTCTAAAATGACCATGTGCTTCTACTACGATGTTTGATTTATTTTCAATTTCATACTTAGCAATATATTGATTAGTTGGTTTTAACTGTACATTATTTGTTAAAATAAGTTTTGTTTCAGTTGAATCAATACTTTCATCAGTATGGTTTTCTTCTGCCATGCTAGTATTTAAAGAAGTCATATTGTCTTGAAGTTCATCTAATGAAAGATTTTTAGAATTTAAAATTCTGTTTACATCTATAAAATTTAAATAATAATACGGATCTACGAAGTGGGTTTGAAAAGAATCATCAGAAACATACGATGACTTTACAATATTTCCTATAAAATCAACATAATTAATATATGCCTGTATTCTAACTTGAGGATCGGTTGTCTCGGTTATATTTGAAGCTAATCCTAATCCTAATTCTTCAGAAACTTTTTTAATATGTTCTATTGATGTATTTTCTTCTAAAAACTGACAATTTTCAGAAAATATCCTAGGAATTTTTACCCTTCCACTTATTGAAATCTTTTTAGGATCTCCTTCTTTTTTAGGAACTGCTGCTATATTTAAAACTTCAAAATCCATGTGAATGGATTTAAAAGTACTCTCGTTTTTTGAATTTATAAAAACTGTAAAATTATCGCCGTCTCTAGGAAAAGCATCAACGGCAAATACATTTTTAGTATCTACTATAGTAACGTCACATGTTGGTAAAAATCCGCTATTAGATAATTCAAATTGAAGAATATCGGTTTTTTCAAACTTATAATTATTCATAAATATTACAGGTTGGTCAATACCGAATGTCTTTGAAACTTTATCAGTCTCACCATTACCTTCTTCAAATGAAGGAGTTTCAATCTTTTTAGGTTGAATAGAAGGCTCAATTAGAGCTAATATGTTGTTATCTAATTCCATTTTAACCTTATGATCGATTAATGTTTGACTTTATGTTTGACTTAGATTCTTTAAGTATTTCATCTACAACTGAATCACTCTGAGCCTGTACACCAAATGTAATTTTTCCAGCATTAATTTTATAAGTCTTTTTTCCAACTGGAAGGACGTTTGGCGGTAATAAGTTTTCTTTATTATATTTCTTTTGAAGAGTTTTAATCCTATTTTGATCCTTTTTACTTAATCTTTTAGTATCGATAAATTGTTGCTTTACAATGTTCTCTTCAACTTGCTTAGGTCTTTCATATTTTGCAAGAGGTATTTCTCTAATTGGAACAATAATTTTCTCGCCTTCCTTTATTGAAAATGGGTCTGAAATATTATTGTACTTAAGTATAATATCTAATGCAGTTGGATCACCATAGTGTTTTGCGGCTATAAGATCTGGCCTTGCCTGTTCGTAATCATTAACAACATGTTCCGCTTCAATAATAGCGTTATCTTTATCGCTAAATAATATAGTAGGAACTGAAAGAATTAATTTAGTTCCATCTGTAATTTTGTCAAGTATTGTCTTTAAATTCATGTAACTAAAATTATATTAACCAGCGTTCATATCAGAAGATCTACGATACATTGCGTCTGACATAACCTTTCTTCCATATGGATCTGTAATTTTTGAATCCGGAGCCTGTGGTCCGTTTTCAGGTTGAATATACATTCTTCCTCTACCAGCGTTAAACATGCTTTCAATTTCACCCTTATCTCTAGGTCTTCCAGGTTTAAGAGTTATTGTAACTTTTAGCTTACTTGGAAAATCTTCATACCCTAAAGGTCCATCAAATTCAAATTTTGCATCTTGTAGTGCCAAATTTCCAATGACCATCATTGGTGCAAGAGGATTTCCGACAGTTAAGTGCCATTGTCCAGTAGGATCTCCACTAACAAATGCAGCAGCAATTTGAGACCCTTGTGGTCCATTAAATAACTTCATCAATCCTCCTCCAATAACATTATCTAATATTTTAGAATTACCAAATCCTTTACTAATATCTTCCCATCCACCAGACATTGCTCCCATGAATTGGTCCTTTAAACTACCTAAAAATCCACCGTAATCTCCATTTTTAAGCTTTTGATAATCTCCAAATCCTTTTTTACCAGTAGATCCACTTCCAGTGTATCTGGTTGCCCCTCCCCAGAAAGGTGCTGTATTATATGTTAGGGCTAAAATATTAGCCATAGTGTCCATAAATGCAGCCTTAGGTGATGTATTGCCATAGCCTCTAATATCATAATGGAATGTTAGGGTAAAATCTTGTTCAAAGATTAAACCTTGATCTCGAGAAAGAACATTTTTTATAATATTGTATGGTCCAAAAACTTTATTCGGGTAAGTTTCTTTTGTAGGGTCATATCCAGCTCCCCTGCTTTGAATCATTGCTGATTCTTCAGCACTTCTACCCGATAGACCACCTTGAATTGCAGAAAGAAGAGGGCTACCGTCAATTGCAGCACCTAAAGCCCCTCGATTTCCTTTAGAAGATTGTATTTCTTGTAGTTGTGATTCTACATCTTTCCACTTGAATCCAACTTTAAATTGAACAATAGATTTTAATTCATTACCAAGATGTGGTGAAAGCCAAGTTACTGCTCTTGCCAAATCAGGTTGGTGAGCATCAATTGCCTTTCCTGTATTATCAAAGGTCCTAGGACTAATTATGTCATCTGGGGTTGCGTATGGAAACCTTCGTAAAGTTAGCAGATAGTTATTACTAATTGCTCCATAATGTTCACACTGTATAAAATCAGTTAAGTCATAATCATATCCTAAACTAGATGAAGACTTTTTTACCTCTTCTACAATGTTCCTAGCAGTTGGATTAATAATTGGGTTAACAGCACCGTTTATTGTAGGTGGACCATATAGAGATTTTGACATCTCTTCTTTATTAGAGGTTGTTTCAATCCCGCTTTTTCCTCTAATGTTATTAGTCTTAAATAAATTCCATCTATTAAATTTTGAATTAACTGCCTGTCCAGGGTCGACCGTATCTCCTGCATCTTCTGTTTTTCCAGTACTGCCTGACCCAGAAGTCTCGACATTAACTTGATACTTTCTAGCTTGTTGTTCAGTTTGACCTCCATAAAATCCTTTAGAATCAGCATTAATGTCCTGCAGAATAGTTCTTCCCGACGGCGTTGCCTCTCCGTTTTCTTCTACTGGATTATCTTTAGCCCCTTCGATTATATTTGAGGATGTAAATTCTCTGCCGCTTAAAACCTCTCTGTATAAGTATAGATCTCCATTTTTGCCGACATATTGTAGGGCTGAAGAACTACCAGGAATAGCGTCTGTAATAGCAGTAATTATTGACATATATTGGGATATTTTTATTTATATATCCCAGTTAATATGTTACTACTTCCACTCTCCCATATCCATTTCTCTAGAAGTTGGATTATAGAACATATTTTCTAACCATTCCTCGCTATCTGGCATTCTTTCCCCTAAAAACTTTTTAAGATGTGTTATAAATTCACCCTTCGAATTAAATGAATATTCACCATTAGACGCTCGATATGGCTGTCGAGTAGACATCTCATAAATATCTTTTATTTTCTGTTCTATCAGAAAAGTTTGTAAATTATTAAATAATTCTTGCTGTTGGTCTAAAGTCTTTGTGCAAAATATAGAATCTACAATAATAGTGTATTTTTTCCAATTAGGACCATCAAATAAATTTTGAATTAGGTCATCAGAATTTTTGTAGTTTACACGCTTTGCATTAATGCGAGTTTCTTTACCTTCAAAATCTCTTATAAATCTACCCCCAAAAAGATTTTGCTTTAAAAAGTAAATATTATCATAAAACTTTTTAATTCTAATCTGATACTGTGGATTGAGATCGTCAAACTTAACGTCATAAATCATACCTCGAACTGGTATGAGGATATTTGGTTGTTGTGTTGTTGAAATTAAAGCTTGTACGTATTCACCTTTTGAAAAAATTTTATGCTTAATCATTATCTATAAATTTAACAGCATCAAATTTACTAAGAACTCCTTTTTTTGGATAGTCACATCTGTCGATTATAACTAGATCTACAAAATTATTTTCGAATAAATTATCAATAAAAGATCTAAAATTATCTACAGTATCCTTATCTAAATTCTTAAATAAAAAGGCAACATTTACGCGTGGTTTACCTTCAAATTTAGTTTCAATATTCTTAAATAGTTTTTGTATATAAAGAGATATTAAAACATCAGATGGTTCGTTATCATCTGGATCGCTTTTAAGCAGGCGTGTAAATATCTCATTATGAGAAATTACCAAATCATATGAATTTGATCTGACATGTCTATCAAATTCAGATTTAGTTTTACACCATATGCCTGCTACTTTTAATGTCATTTTTTAATAACTCCTTCTAAAGAATTAATTTCTTTTTGAAGGGTTTCTATTCTTTTTTTAATGTCGTCTTCGTTATGTAGGGATATATCACCCCATTGCTTAATAACGGAAACTCGATACTTATCAAGTTTAGTACCTGACTCAATTCCTAGATCTAACATAACATCTGTTAAAAAATCAACAATTGAATCTTTTGAAGTTTGATCTCTATCAAAGTCATATACTTTTCTAGCGACAAATTCTTCGCCGGCGCCGTTAACGGAGTCGTCATATACAACTTTAACGACTCCGTTATCTGCCGGTTCTATAGTGATAGAAACCATTTATCCTCTAGATTTTTTTAATTCACTAGCGTTTCTCATTAAAGATCTAGCTTTTTTCTTATCTTCTCGATATGTTTCTTTATCTTTAACAGTCAAGAGAGCCCATGCTTCTTCAAGAAGTTTAATTTCTTCAGCATTATAACCAATATTAGACCAGGTTTGCTTTACAGACTCTAGCTTTGCTTCTAGGATTTCTGCATTTCTAGATTCTAAAATATCCATGTGCTGTTCGTGTAGCTTTCTTCCATTTTCCATGTTTTGTCTACGCAAATTTGTTCTTACTTCTCCAAGAAATGGAAGTTTCGAAATAACTTGAAGTACTCCTCTTTGTTTAAGCATGTATCGTCTTTGACGTCTAGTCAAAAGCATTACTTCATTTTGCTGCTCTGTAGCTTCTTTACTCATTTGTTCTTTACTCATTTGTATAATAATTAGAAATAAAAGATTGAATTTGTTCTCTTAATTGTTCTTGTAGGTTATTTATCTGATTTTCTACCAGCATCCCGATTTGTTCATTAAGATCTTTAGGCTCTAAATCCATCTGATCTTGTAACATTTCATATACTGTTTTAGATGGAATATTGACTTTAACTGGCATTTCTGCTTTGTTTTTTCTACTCATCTTCGACAACATTTCCATCATTACGTTAACCTCTTCTTTAACCTCTTCTTTTGGTAAATTTACAGGTTCTGTCGTATTAGTTACTGCTGTATTAGTGTTATCTTCAACGGGACCTGTTTTAGGAGAAGTTAATCCTATAGAATTTCCAAAAGAAGATGCATGGTGTTTTGCATCGTTTTCATCGACGGCTTCAATTAAATATTCATTAACAAGAGAAGAATTAATTCGAGTACCATCTGTAAAATATAGCCATTTTCCACCTGGTTGATCCGGTGAAACCTTTACAATTTTACCAGCAGATTCACTTTTAGACCATACATAAATTTTTTCTGAAATTTCAGTATCGCTATTCATAATATTTTTTAATTTTGTTAATAATTTAATTGTTCTTTCAATTAATTGAGTTATCCTTTTCATACTCTTTAGACATGAACTGTTTTATAAACTCAAAAGATTCAGTAGAACCTATTACAGCATCCGATTTAGAATATCTAGATACCCAATGTTTTATAAACTCTTCGTTACCAACTTTTAAAAGATGGTTTTTTAGTTGGTCTATTTCCGGTAATATAATTTTGTTAAATCCCATTTATTTTATAGTTTTAATACGTTCTAAAAATGATGGTGGAAAAAGCTCCGATTTATTTATCAAAGAAAGAAAGCAAGCATCTAGAATATAAGTAATAGCCCAGTCTTCTTCATTTCTAACACTTCTCCCAACACCTTGCATAATAGTTATGCCAGTTTTCCAATCATACCAATTTGGCATTGTATTCATTTTTGCTTTAATTAATGGATCTCCAATATTAGGATATGGTACTTTAAAAAATACTTGAAATCGGCTAATATCGTCTTTTAGGTCTAATCCCTCAAGCAATGACGGTCCCATGAAAATTGCATCTTCTTTTTGTTTAAACAGATTCAAAAGATCATTTTTTTCTTTTGAATTTTCATAATCCATTAAACGAAATGCGTGCTTACTATTTTGTTTAATATACCTTGTAAACTCATAAGATCCTGTATGAATAATACCGCGCTGTCCTTTATGCTTTTCTATTATTTTATCTAATAATTTTATTACTTTAGGCAAACTTGTTTCCTTTTCACGGCGGGAAAGCTTATGCTTATTAATAAACACAACTGGTGATTTATCATAATTAAAGGCATTATCAAGTCTAATAAATTTAGCACCTTTAATCCCCATAACCTTTGCAAATTCTCTAGGCCCTCCAATAGTAGCACTCATAAAAACCTTAAACCCTGCCTGTTCGTGTAAATACTTTTGAATCATTATAGATTCTTCAGTACACATAAATTTTACTTCTTCGCTATCTTGATTCCACACCATAGATTCAACACCAACTTCAGAAATTAGTTTAGTATAATCGTCAATTTTACAATGAATATCTTTAATCCTATCAAATCTCCCGAACGCTGTTTTCCAGGTAGGTGTTAATTGCTTTTCAGTAGTTTGACCAAAAATACGCTTAGTCATTTGTTCAGCAGGAGCCTTAACTGCGTTAAATTGAACTAATATTTTTTGTAGTTCTTTTAGTTTAGAAAACAAAACATTTCTATCTTGAACCCGGATTAAATCACCAATTAAATCATTAACATATGCCTTGCTAATATTTGGAGAAGGAAGGCCCTGCTTAATTAAAAACTTAGATTGGTTATTTAAAAGGTCGGGAAGGAAATTATCTATACGAGGAGAAAAATGATTCTGTACAATATCATCTATTTTATGGGCCTCATCAAAGAACGTAAAATCTCTCTTCTTAAATGGAATCGGCCGCTCAGCTTCTTCCATTTTAGGAGCTACATAATTTCTCTGTAGTAGCCAAAATGCATAGTTTAATATTGTAACTGGGGAATCAATTGCTCTAAGCCTAAGTTGAATATAATCACAAGTCTTAGAACAGTCTAATTTTGCAAGTGCCTGATCGTATCCCATATTTTTCATACGGCATTCGCCTAATGAAAATTTAAGACCATTTACATGACAATCGTAATTATCAATACCTTTGATTGAAGGCCATCTTAGTTTTAATCTATAAATATCAGATTCATATTGATCTTGTAGAGAAAGATCAGATGTAATTAGGTATCCTCGCTTTCCCATCTCTTTTAAGATCCAAGAACACCACATAGCGATAATGGATTTACCAGTACCTGTAGGTGCATCAATCACCACAGTTTGATTCGAATCCTCGATGTATGATTCAATAATGGCTTCTATTGTTTCCCTCTGACCCCTTCTAAATGTAAACCCAGTGCCAAATACTTCCTTCTCTAGACCTTCGTCAATAATTTCTTTTAGTGGCCGTTCCAACATATCACTTGCTCTACTTTAATATTAGCTTTTTGTAAAAGTTCAACACCACTCATGTCTCGGTAATCTTCAGAGTAGTACACTCGATTAATACCTGCCTGAATGATCAGTTTAGCACAGTCAAAGCAAGGTGCAGTTGTTGTATATAAATCAGCGCCATCGGATGTCATAGTAGACTTAGCTAATTTAGTAATAGCATTCGACTCGGCATGTAAAACTTCTTGTTTTGTAACTCTTTTTGAACAGCATCCATTATCACACTCATATCCTTTATCCATCAATGTAATTGCATGGTCAGGATTATCATAGTACCTGATTTGATCCTCTTCGCATGTGTTATCAAATCCTCTTGGAGTTCCATTATAACCAAATGAAACTAGCTGTTCGTCCTTAACAATAACGCAGCCTACCTTTCTGCGATTAGCATAAGATAGTTTCGCAAATTGATATGCGGTTTGCATGTAAATTTTTTCAATAGGTATTCTAGGCATGCTTCAAAAAATAAGGTCTGCAAATATTATATGCAGACCTTATTAAAAGTTTATATTAAGTAATTAATTACTCTTCTCCTACTGTATCTTCTGGACTTCTTCCAGCTGCCCATGCTTCTTTAGCCTCATCAATCTTCTTGCAGTAAGCCTCTTTAAGACTTTCACAAGCAGCTTCAAATGCTTCTAGAGTCATTTCTTCTCCTTTGACTTCAGAATGAGCATCTTCATTAGCCTTAGTAGCTAGAGCAGCAACTAGAGCTGCATTTTCTTTCATGTATGATTCTAAAGTGTGATCTTCATAGTCGTCATTGTGGTATCCAACTGCTTCGGTTTTACAGCTTTCTCCATAAATTTCAGAAAGCATTTCTGAAACAGTTTTAGTTTCTTCAACTTCTTCAGTTTCTTCAACTTCTTCGTCAGATTCTTCAACTTCTTCAGTTTCTTCAGTTTCTTCGTCAGATTCTTCAGCTACTTCAATGTCTTCAGGAGTTTCTTCAACTTCATCCTCAAGATCTTCAACCTCGCCTCTATCTACGATGTCTTGTTCGATTTCTTCAGAACGGTCCGCTTCTTGGACGTATTGTTCAAATGATAAGATTTTCTTTGCCATTTTATTTAGTTTTGTTTTTTTCTTACGTATTATATATCTACTTAATCTAATAATATTTTTAGTGTTAGTTCCGTAGTTCCTTTTATAATTCTATGGATAACTCCTTCAGGAATAAAAATACTGCAGTTTTTTTCTAGTTTAACTGGAAACTCGTTATCAAATTGAAACTTCCAATCACTTTCATTAAGAGCTATTACAGTCCTATCTTCATTATCCCAATGCCATTTATATAAATGCTCTGGATAGCTAGGATCAAAATGTCTAATAATATAACCATCGTAACGCTCTTCGGTGAAAGGTTTGCGTTGGTCATTTATCATATCAATCATTTCTTCATATGTTACCATGGTTGATCTGATTTTAAACCTAGTTGTTTTCCAAATAGAGTTGGACCATAACATGCCCAAAATCCTGTTTTAGAAGGATCCATTTTCTTTTGTAGATCGCATTGATGGCGGGCCCAAAAGCTTGCTGCCCTACCAGGATCATCGTTCTTAATTGTTAAGTTAGGATCTCCCCATTCAATTTTAGTCGCAAGTATATTACCCTCTTTATCAGTCCTACCGCTGTTATGGTATACTATAAATTTTTTACTACCTCCTTTTTCAGGGGAATCAAGTTTTACTTTAATTGTATTTCCTCCTCTAGGTTTATAGATAGCAGGCTTTCCAACCTCTAAGTTTTTTGCCATCCAGCCTGAAGGACCTTTAAGAATTACATTACCCTTATCCCAATATTCTTTAACTTCTTCAAAAAGCTCGGCATACTTTTCACTACCAAGTCTAAAAAATGAATTAGTTAAATCTAAACCTTCATCAATATGCGCTTTTAGTTCTGGTGAAACGTTTTCCCAATCTTCAAATGTCTTTATAAACTTCATATCTTACTTTTCTAAAAGGTCTTTTCGATCTAGTTGTTTATAAACCTCTTTACGTGTTTTTTCCATCTTTTCAGCATATTCTGGATCTTCGTTCCTGTTAAATACAACCTGTTGTGTTAATGAACCACTGATTGCTTTTAAATCTTTTTTACGGGTTTTAATTAACCATGCTGCCAAATCTTTAGGTGAAAGGTCTCTAAATCTTCCTTCAGCATCTGGAAAATCTGAATCTTGCCATTTTGGAGAATTTTCAGACACGAATTGTTCAAAGTATCCAATAAATTTCATCATGACGGTCTGTTTTTATCTTTAGCATAAGGCTGAGAATTATCTTGTATCCATCTCTTGCCTAGCGGATTTTGAACGGGTGTTCTTAAATGTCTATTGATTTGTTTTTCAATTTCATTAAAAAGATCTTGATTGTCATATGATGAGTTATCAACAATTAGCAACCTATCTGCACCAAAAAGTTTTTGAAATTTACCTAAGTTATATTGAACATCATTCCACATTTTTTCAACAATGGCATCAGGTAGTTTGCGTGCTCTATTTCTATTTCTTTCAAGAGCAACTTCAAGCGATGTATTTACGAATATCATGTACGTATCGTATCCTAAGTCTTGATACAATTTTCTTTTAGACTCAATTTTTTCAAAATCTTTACCAGTACCGTCGATAACTTGGCCTAATCTACCACTTATGTAATTAGATTGCATCTTTCTAGTAACCTCCTTAGCTTTATTCCTAACCTTCATGACCTCTGCCCATACTTCAGTATCTTTAGCGTATTGCGCTAGTTTACCAGCATCATATCCAGCATCTTTAAGTTTCTTTTCAAAAGCATTGTCGTTATTAACTAATTTTAAACCAGTTGCATAAGAAACTGAAGAGAGTGCTTTTTTAGGAAAATCAAATAATTCTGTAGCAACGTAAGATTTTCCAGAGCCAGGGCCTCCTGCCATAAAAAAAGCTTTAAGTATTCCTGGATCATTTACGCCTTCATTAATTTCAGACTCTGATATAGCTCCTTTCTGATTAAACATAGATCTATTTACAGTTATGACCCCAGAATCATCTTGTAGTTTTATAACATATTCATCTACATCAACTACTGTGTATTCTTGACCATAGTATAGTACTTTAGTATCAAGCTTAATCGCTTTAAAATCGTCCTTGCTTATTTTTTCTCCGTATTTCTTTACAAAGTCTTCAAATAGCTTAATATATTTCATAGTTAAATATCTTTATTGTTTAATTAAAAAAGTGTCGATCCCAGTCTCTAAGTAGATTCTTAGCCCTTCCTCCATTGAAAACCTTGTTAAGAAGATACTGTACCTCTTTTCTTAATAGTTTAGCTTGATCTTCAGTTGACCATTCTGCTTTAATTCTTGTCTCACGATCCGGATCTAGAATTACCTTAATTCCAGCCTTCTCAAGCTCTTCTCTTCTTTCATCAGTAAAATGCTTTTCAATAGAACCATAATAATCGGGTAAATATGCCGACCCGCTCGGTTTATGTTTCTTTTCGTTGACGAATTTTTCGAACAGTTTTATGTGTTTCATTATGCTCTTTTAATATTTTCTGCCGGAATTGTTTCATATGAAACTGCTGATCTGGCTTCTTTTGGCATCAAAGGATCTTCCCATAAATTTAAACCCTTCGTGTCAATCTCTAAAACAACAGGATCCTGTATATCAAATAAATCTTGAACCATCTTAACTCCTTTTTTAGATCCTACAACAAATGCAGCGTTGTATGTTTGTTCAGTGTTTGAGTCTCCGACCGAAGAACCAAATTGATCTGAATGAGCAGATGCATTTCTAGGCTCTAGTCCATTAGTTAAAATAGATTCAACATTTGCCGATGCTGCAACATGATACGCCTTTCTTAATTTAGAAGGATATACTGTAAATATAAAACTAATGCCGTTCCCCATATAATACCCTACGCTCGTCTTCACTGCCATCATATCTCCATCTTTAGCAATCTTTTTAATTGAATTGATTGCCTTTTGCATCTTTGGAGGTATAACCTTAGTTTGATTAGGTAAATCTATACTTAACGTAGTACCTGATCCGCTAACTTCATAGCCTTCTCCTTCTAAAAACTTTCTAACTTTTTCTTGTGTTGAAATAGGATCTGCAGCCTCGCTTACATTCTGCATCGAATCCCATTCTTCAAATAATTTTACATGTTTATTCATGATATATTTATATCTTTAAAATTTAGGTATACCTCCTATTTTTGTTGCCCTTCTTCTCCAAACGTCCATTACTTCCTTTCTTGTTTTAGGAGTTAAATATTTTTGGGTGTCTAAATAATTGTTAACAGCGTCGATCATTTCGATTTTTCTCTTTTTTGCCTCATATCTAAGACCTTGTAGATTTGCGTCTACTTCTTTTGGTAAGATTAAGTAGTGATATTTTGGTAAAAAATCTAGTTCAATTAACTTTCTTAATTCTGTATCATCTTCCTGTGGCTTTCCCTTTCGGTAATTACCAACACTAACGCCATCTTGGGTTATATGTTCTATTTCATGTCTCATAACATCTGCAAGATGCATGTATGTATTTGACCATTCTCCTGGAAGCCATTTTGGGTTAATTGCAAAATCAATTATAATATAAGGAGTCTGATCTTCCCACTCATCTTCTTTTTCATCATAGACTTCGTCTCTACCATCAGCACCAGTACTATTAAGTATTTCAAATCCATTTCCTTTAAAGTATATACTTGCTTCTAAGTCAAATTCTATTCCCCTGTCAGTATCCTCAATCTGATCGATATATGTTGATTCTTTTTTACCAGAATTAAAATCGTTAACCCATTTTGTAAATACTTTTCGCACTAAGGATCCTGAAAGAGTATCCCAACTCTTTCTACCCTCATTTAAAAAAAGGTCTATTGATTTAATGTGCTTCATATTCTATATATTATAAAAAAAAGGGGATCGTTTCCGATCCCCTTCAACCTAAAAATAAAGTAACTTTTAGCTATTTATGCTTTCATTACTTTTTTCATCAACTTTCTCAGTGAAAGTTTTATTTAGAGATTCTAGACAGCCTTCAGCATCTGCAATTTGCTGAATCAATTTATCCATCTCTTCAATAATCTGAGGGTGTTCTCCAATACCCACAGAATTTGAGATGTAAACCTCTAATGCTGCTATCGCCTCTAATCGTCTAGCGCTATATCTTGCCTTTAACGCCTCTACCTTAAGATTTGCCATTTAATTATTTCTTTCTTTTAGTTGATTAATAATTTCTTGAAGTCCTCCAAAAGTGATTGCAGCTCCGGCAAACATCCAAAACTCTGGGGTTGTAATTTTAAAAAATGCAACAATCCAAAAAATTAAAGATTGGAATCCTAGTTGATTGTTACCAAGAGTCTTAAAAGCTCCTGTAAAAAAGTTACCTATTTTCTGTAGCATATTACTTATAATTTGTATCTTATATAAGAACACCAGTAAATTGTTTCACATATTGTTGTATTGCTAATTCTTTTGCCTTTGCTTCGATCTCTATGTCAAGATTCATGCCGTAATCTTCAATTGGCTCATACACATAATCAGCATGCGCTCTCATAATAACAGAAGCGTCCTCGTGAAGTTTCTTTGCTGATGAATAATGACATAGTTGTCGAATGCCTTTTGGCCAGGTTTGAGCTGCCAATTCAAGTGCTTCCCTTTCTGGCATTGGGTCATTGTAGCAACGATGATGGTGGTAATCAAATGTAATTGGAGTACCGCAAGATTGCCAGATTTCGTATAGGTCTTCGACTCCATATTGTGCTGGTTTGTCGTCGTTTTCTAGAACCAGGCGTGACTTAACTGTTTCGTCTAGTCGATGGAAGTTTGTAATAAACCTTTTAATTGCAGCGGGCTTATCGCCATATGTACCTCCAGCATGGATATTGATTGGAGCTTCATGGGTTCTTGGTAGACCCATTGCATCCATAATTTCACCATGCTGTCGTAATTCTTTGAGTGTTTTTAGGACAACATCTTCCCGTTCTGAAGTTAGGATATTAAACTGACCCGGATGGAATGTGATACGTTGACCATATTTTATTGCAAGAGTACCTGCACCCTTCAATAGATTCTTAATCTTTGTCCAGTTTGGAAGGTCTTCAAGTTCATATTCAGACATCCATGGAAATAAGTTAGAACTCATCCGGTACATCTTAATACCATGTTGATTATTCCATTTAATGATTTCAACCATGTCGCGAACGTTGTTCTCTGCCAATTCTCCAGCATACTCGATACCTTTTGCTTGAAACGTTCGCTTAATCATACCGCGACCAATTTTTACACCTTGTTTATCAAGAGTAAGGTTAATGCAACAATATCCGTAATTTACCATTTTATAAAAGTTGAAATAAAACCAATAATCATCCTAATTAACGCAATTGGCCAAAATAAACCTACGATAATTCTTTCTAGAAGAGAAAACCGTAATTTTTCGAACTCTTTACCTAAAAAATTAATCAGAGAATCATATATGAAGTTAAAAATAACGCCACATAATAAATAATATACTAACTCTTGACTAATTAATCCCATTCTTTTTCAAATGTATACCAGTGATCAGCAGATGCACAATCGCGGGCGGCTTCAGTTACTATAGTTATAGAGTCTTCAAGAGAAATTGTTTCAGTAATAAATCGGACATTCATTTCTACTAAATGTTCGTTTTTCAATTTGGAATGAGACCAACTACCTAAACCACTGATTAAACGACTTGTAATATCTTCAGGACTATTAAACCTGGTGCCCCAATATAGATCATCTGGGTATTTTTGATTGTCATTTAGTTCAATGACTAGTCTTTTAAGTTCATCAATTCCTATCTCAGATTGAACTCGATCGACAATTGATCTAATTTGAGATTTAGATTTAAGAGCGGCTTGATAACCGCCTCCTCCAATTCCATTACATTTAATTTCTTCTGCGACAAATGTGTAATTCATATTGCTTATCTTTTAACTATATAGCTAATATAAACCTTTTTTACGACATAAAAAAATCCGGTGATAAAAAAATTCACCGGATTCAATATTTTTTTAGAAGTGTAAATATCTACAGTGTTTTGATATTATTCTTTTTCATCCATTCAGCTAGTTTTTCATGTGCTGCATTAAAGACTCTAGATCTATTGTAATCTTTGCCAATATTCTTAAAGTATTCTTTAGCCAAATAATATGCAGGTTCCACATCCTCGTTATTAGCAATCTTATCTTTAATTTGCTTAGAAAGATCTAAGGCAATTGCTGCACCTTCAAAAAAGAATGCAGTATATCCGGTGATATCGTTGTAATGGTCATTAATTAGTTTAGCAGCTAACTTTCCAAGAGCTTTTTCTCTTTTATCGGTACTAAACTTTTGCTCGTCACTAAGCGTATTCCACCATAAGTAAATGTAGTTATGCTCAGCATCATAAACAGGATCCATGAAACCACCTTCAATAATTTCTTTCATTTGATCTTTGATCCATTTAGGCCATTTTATTTTTCCATTAGCCTTAACCCATTTACCGTATTCAAAGCCGCTCCAAAAACCTTCGGTAACAAATTGTTCAAATAATTTAATATGTTTCATTTTTTCTGTATATGATTTCATTAATGTATATATCTAATAGAAAGGGCCTGAATTAACAGGCCCTTTAATCACAGGATCGTATTTAGAGTTTGCTTGTCTTAAAGAGTTGCTGGATCGATCCTTATTATCAGATTTCTATTTGAACTTAATTAATTGAATATAAAATAAAGTTTGCTGTAAGAAATCTTAAAAGTTTTTATATCTTTTGGTTTTAAACAAGAGAATTATTTCGCGCACTAGTAGGCCAGTAGGATTGTGAGCTGGTTTCATCCACTGTACACCTTCCTTTGGATAAAAATGATAACGTTCCCATCTTGCCATAGTCATTTATATATCATATCTTTACATCAGCATATCTGTCGCTTAAAATGGTCTCATCCATAAATGATACTGGATTAAACTCTTTTGCAGTTAAGACTGAAGTCATAATCGCAGGTGAGAAGCCGCTGATCAATGCAGTTCCAGTTTTGTCAAATGCAACTGGCACATCACCTCTACGAGACTGAATATTCCAGTAAACAATCTTTGGCATCTTGTAACCAGCATCACGGTACTTGGTCTCAATCATTTGCTGAGCAGTTGGATTCCATTCAGTCACTGCCGATTCGCCCATCCATCGACGAGAAGCAGTCGCCTCATCAAATTGCATATCTGATAGGATCAAGATCTTGTCAGGCATTTGATCCTGTGATACGTTGTGCTTCTTTGCTTGATCTAATACTAAATCAAAAGCCGCTTCAAGATTAGTGTTCATGCCCCAATCAGAGCTTGACATTTGACGGTA